>Ga0075122_10000558_pt1 | contig 29155 bp, 27 predicted proteins | sample AntAceMetag02UKB_FD_69790 | JGI IMG/M metagenome (GOLD analysis project Ga0075122, IMG submission 69790) | Saline lake microbial communities from Ace Lake, Antarctica - Antarctic Ace Lake Metagenome 02UKB | ecosystem: Environmental > Aquatic > Non-marine Saline and Alkaline > Saline | place...
GGTAGCAGGAGGTCTTCAGGAAGGTGTACTACTTCCCTGCATTCCAAGTTGGCTCATAGGTCTTGGTGGGTATCCATCTGAAGGGCTTGACGAAAACATGGCATGGAACAACATCATAGATGACATGGAGGAGTTTTTAGAAACAGAGTGGGATGTTCTTCTTTGCACACGCACAGAGACACAAGAGTTGTTCAGAAACTTTAAGGCCATGCATCCTCATGGAGACAAGATCAAGATGGTCTTCATGACAGGGAATGATGGTGTGAAGTTTGACTATGATCTCATCCCCAATCTCATGGCCACAGATGAACCGACTTACGACATAGCCCCGGACAACATCAACAAAATCCTGTACTCACAAGAAATTGGAATGCAGTACATGGGTGGAGGGTTCCAACCAATCACTGAGGAGTCTCTACACACCATCAACAGCTTCATCAATTGTTGGCCTACCATGATTGGCCCATGGAGGTGGGACTTCCACTCAGGGCCATACGGTGGCATCTGTCCACACTGTGGGCACCCCCCTTCATTAGACCAGATGATGGAACCTGTTAGTCCTTATGGGATTTGGGAAGAAGCAAGAGACAAGATGTCTGAGGTCATTTTCAACGACTATGGTATCAGGTGTAGTATGGGGTGTAAGCCTGAAGTGCAATTGCCAGTCGAGTATAAACGTGCGGCATTGACTATTCACATGAAGACGTATGATGGATATGGTTTCAGCATGCTTCAGTCAATTGCATGTGGTCGGTTGGTTGTGGTCCCCCGAAAGTTCCACAGGTACAGGACAGCAGGGAAGTATCTTATTCCCCACCTTACATGTTTAGAGTGTGATTGGGATTCTGATAGTCTTGTCAACATTATCAAGTACATGACTGACGATCTTGACAGGTTGAATGAGTATTCACAGGCATGTTACAATGCATCTCTTGGCTTATTCCAGTGGGACTTGGAAGCGTGTAGGGTGAGAGACTTTTTGAATCGGTTAATGTAGGAGGTAAGATGAAAGGTGTAGTAGAGAGAATCATGGAGAGGGATAAAGGGTTAAGTACCATACCGTATGGTGTGGGCAACTATCATGAGTTCCTTCAGAGTGATAGAAAGAACAGTGATGGGTCTAATCCTTCTGGTATAGCCATCGAAGAGGGCATGTTATTGTACAGTCTCATACGGTGTTTCAGACCGGAGCATGTCTTGGAGACTGGAACCAATCTTGGGATCTCAGCGAGGTTCATAGGGTTGGCACTGGAAGACAACCACAAGGGTGAACTTGTTACCATAGAGCATGATGGGACTGTAGCTAAATTGGCATGGGAGAAACTTCAACACTACGCACGTATTAGATTGCTGTGTGGAAAAGTTGAAGACTTTGACTCAAAGGATACCATGTTTGATTTCATGTGGTTGGACACAGAACTTGCCACAAGATATGCAGAACTTGAGAGGTTCTATGAATGTGCCACACCGGGGTGTGTGATCTGTGTTCATGATCTTGGCAGGTTGGACATGCCAGAGTTTGGTGGTGTCCCTGAGAAGATGCGGTCCCTCCTTCACATGGGTAGACTCAGAGTTATTCCAATTCTTACGGAGCATGGCTTGACCATATTTCAGAAGTATGATCCCAATGATGATGCAACAAAATACATAGAGGGGTGTAGGCATGACTGAACAACACATGAAAACATTAGCTACGCTTGCCGGGGCTGTGAGTATTGAGCTTGGTGATATATACGAAGTTGTTGATGATAGTGACATTGTGGACTCAGCAGGTAAGTACTTGAAGTTCGTTCATATATCCAGTATCATCCCCGACCAGATTCACATGTTCTGGCTTATGAGGGAAGAGAATGCGTTTGATGATGGATGTTATATCGTGTTCACAGACATCAAAGAGACTGACATTTGGCAGGATCTTGTTCGTATCTATCAGGGTACGAAGTTTGGAAGTTTGTTCCTCATGCAATATAGATCCAGTGCAAAACCAAAACCATGTCCCTCGCAGAAGGGACTCTACATGAAGTAAAGGAGATAGTCATGCCCAAGAAAAAAGGTAAGAAGAAAGCTATGAAGATTAAAGAAAGTGCTGGTGGAAGCAAGACCACACTCCCCAATGCGAAGGCCAAATAGATGCAACAGTTCAATTCAGAGGTGTACCCCAACCTTGCCGCTTTGGATGAGAAGGTTCGACAACTCCTCCTCACTGATAGGGCGAAAGGTTGGAGTACACCAAGGGTTGAATATGAGATTTCTAAGATCCATCCTATTTATTTCATGGAAGAGTATGGTCGAATTACTCCTGGTGAAAGAGAACTTGGTGGTGATGAAGATTTACTCACAGGTGGTGTGATTCGGTTTACTCTGAGTTCTGTTCAGCTTCAGATAGCTGATAAGATTTGTGCCCACTATGTTGGCAAGAAGTACACCAGAGTTCAGATGATCATCCTCAAGCACAGGAAGGCAGGTATCTCTACTCTGTGTGCCGCTTTCGATTATTGGCACATGAGATTCTTCGATAACCTCAGTGCCTTTGCTATTGCTGATGTAAGTTCTCATACAACAAACATCGTAGAGATGATTAAGACTTTTCAGAAGCATGACACGTGTGGTGAAGGAGATGAGAACTCAGAACATTATCCACCACGTGCAGTTCCAATGCCCCGCAACAAGAGTGGTGTAAAGTTGTCCAACGGTTCATTGGTCGAGCAGGACACAGGAGAGAATGCCAACCCCGGAACATCAGGCACCATCTCTGTTTGCCACATGAGTGAAAATTCTAAGTGGAGATCTGCACTTGAATCTGAGTCATCTCTTCTTAACTCAATCCCACGATCTGGTTATGCTTTTATCATCAAAGAATCCACGGCATTTGGTATCAACAAGTTTGCCAAGGATTGTGAAGACTCAGAAGCTGGCAAGTCTGTGTGGGAGTTTTGTTTCATCACATGGTTGGACATGGCTGACTGTGAAGATGATGTTCATGTAAGTGAAGTCATTGAACTCAATAAGCGAGAGAAAGAGTTGATGGCCACATATCCCAACATGAGACTTGGCCACATCAAGTTCAGACGCAGACAGATTGAGACTCTTGGCAGTGAGCAGAGATTTAAGCAGGACTTCCCCCTCAACTCACGTGAGCCGTTCCTCATCACTGGTTCCAACTTCTTCAACACAGCAATCATTCAGCGTAGGATAGATGACATCAAATTCTTCCGCATGTGGAAGGTGAAGGGAATGGAACTCACAGCACCGAAGTTCCCAGAAGTAGCACTCAGGATCAAACACAACCCACGAGGGATACGTGCCGCACTTCAGAGGCTGGAAGATGATTGTTCCATACCAAACATGGTCAAATTTGTTGAGAATGATGGCAACGTAAGTTGGGTTAAGGACAACGAAGCCAAGGCAGAGGATGGTGCCGCTACGATGTACAAGCCTCCACTCAAGGGTAAAAAGTATTTGGTAGTGGTAGATGTGGCTGAAGGCAAGTCTACAGGTGAGTACACAAGCGACAACAGTATCATCCATGTATATGAACCAAGACTCCGAGAGTTGGTTCTTGAGTGGGGTGGCTTGTTTGATGAAGAGATCACTGCCATGTTCGCAGTCAGGATAGCCAAGATTTATAACAAGGCAATAATAGCCCCGGAGATGAACAATACATGTGGTGGATTGCTTTGGGGATACTTGAAGCAATCTGGGTACAGCAAACATTTATACCACACAGAGATTGTGACGAACAATTCAGTTAAGAAAGAGGATGGGTGGAAGACAACTTCTGGCAACAAGCACGATGTGTGCGGTCAGTTGAAACTTGACTTTAAGAATGGCGATTGCTTGATTCACAGCTTGGACACACTGGAAGAGATGATGTTCTTCATAGACAAGAAGGGAAAACTTGAGGCCGCAAGTGGTCATAACGATGACAGGGTAATGGTAGCCTCTGTAGCATCCAAGATAATGAGAATCACACCAGACTTGTCTGAGTCAAAAGAGGAGAACGTCTACCTCCCCTCAGACATCACTGATGTAGCAGGAACAATGGCAAGTAGTAAAAGTAGATCATCATTAGGGAGATATTTGTAATGCCTATAGATCCGACAACAGGAATTGAAACTGGAATGGGGGATGGGGTTGGAATGGGTCTGTCACCACAACCTCCGGCAATGGAATTGGAACCTGAAGCCAACCTTGAAGTGAACATACCCCCCCAAGAAGGACTCCAAGGTTCAGGTGAGAAGTCTGGTATGAAGGAAATCTTGTTTGAAGATTATTTCCCTAAGCTGGACTTATCAGATAATGAGAAGGAAGGGATTGCGGCATGGTTTAATAAAGACCTTCGTAGTTGTGTGAGAGCATTGAGGAAGAAGCGTAGGGAGTGGGCTACGTATCGTGCTGTGTACATGATGGAGTACATTGAGAAGTTCTACCCGGACATGGGCATAGGTGCCAACTATTCTTCTGGTCTCATTACAGAGAAGATGCTTGAGGGGATGGACAGACTTAGACGTTCTATCTTCAAAGCAGATCCATTGTTCGTTGCGGATACAAAAGTTAGTGGGGCGAACAATGACATTGATTTCATTCATAGATCTCAGTGGGCATTGCATACTGTGTTCATGAAGGCACTCAAGATAAAGAAGACCATGGGTTACAGAGCCATGTTCGAGTTCTTGCTTGATGGTTCTATGATCATGGAAGCTGACACACTCTTTGAGAAGGTTCCCCAGAGAACTATCAAGACATACAATGACATCGAAGACCTCGCCTTGGATGAGGAAAAGATCATAGACAAGTCAAGGTATGAGTTGGCCATAGAGGACATTCAGGTTAATGGTATAGCACGTGTCTTGATTGAAGAAGATGTTGTCACAGAGAATGGCTTACAGGTCTTCCATGTTGACAAGTCTGACCATTTGATACCAGAGGGCGTATATGAGGATGAGGACGTAAAGTTCAGGGGACGTAGGATGTATCTTACAGAGTCTGACCTCAGACTTCTCAAGTCAGATGAAGTCAATTGGTATGACAAGAAAGCTGTTGATGAAATCATTGATGCACGTGAGACAAAAAAGAATCTTACAAGTGTTGCCAACAGTGACAGTGATCAGGCCGCTGGTGCCATGGAACAGTTGAAGGCATACGATGTCAACAGCGAGTTGTGCTATCAACATCAGGATGAAGATGACAGGTTGGAAGCTGTACCCAATGCACAACCTTATGACAACATCTTTGCCATCTATCGTGTGACGTGTAAGTACGGATATAAGACAAAGAGTGATCCGAAGGGTGTCATCCCTAAGTGGTGTGTGTTTGACTACTCACCAGAGGGGGGCAAGATCCTCAGAGCAGTGACGTACCCCCACTTCACAGAACATAAAAACTGGTTCCACTTCAAGTATGGTTATGCGCCCAAGAGTTACTATGGATTTGGGTATGGTGCCAGATTGATTCAGGATGATTACCTTGAATCAAATGCAGTGGACCTATTCTTGGATTCTGCCGCATTGTCCACGTTCAACCCGATGATAGCCAAGCACCCAGACGCTGGTGGGATGTTCCCGTTCTACAATGGATATGGACCGGGGAAGATTGGCTATGCCATGGACGTGAACGATGTAAAGTTCATGGACTCGAAACCTCCTAACATGTCACTGCTAAATGTTCTGCTCCCCCTCATACAGTCGAGATCTGCCAACAGGACAAGTGTGACATCGTTGACACAAGGCAGACAGCAAGGCAACGATCCACGTGCCCCTGCCGCCAAGACTGCCATGCTACTTCAGGAGTCCAACATAGGACTTGAAGTCATGGTTGAAGATTGGAATGACAGTGGGTGGAATGACATGGCCAACTTCGTGTGGAAGTCTATGTATGAGATAGCTGTGTACGTTAAAGATCAGAGTGGTGGTGAAATTGAATCTGCTTTCAACGGTTTGATTGTTGAGGGGGATGAAGTACCAAAAGAATCCACCAACAAGATCACACTCACAGATCTTGAGCGTAACATCACGTGGGTGAGTCAGGCATCAGCGTCTATGCTCAACCCACAGATACGTGCTGACAGGTTCTTGAAGCTTCTTCAAATCTTCATGCCTATGTTAGACAAGCTTGCTCAGTTCAATCCTGAATTGTTCAAGGTGTATTTCCTTCGGTGGATGAACAAGGCCGCACAGGAAGTTGAACTTTCTGGTATCACTCAACTCATCCCTACGACTGAGGAGATGAGAGACATGCCAGCAGAAGGACTCATGGACAGTCTCAAGCAGTTGTCCAGTGGAATAAGAGATGGACGTGGAGGGGGTCAGGTAGAGATAGCACCGCAACAGTTACCAGAGGGAGGTAATCAGTAATGCCAGTACTCGGAGGTACGAACGTAGACCCAAGGGCAGTCAACAGTTCTATGGACAGGGAAGCCTTGTTTAAAGAAAGTGGACGTAGTGCGGCTAATGCGTTGAGAGAAGAATTGGCTGAGTGGTCTTCATTTGAAAATAGTCGCACTGGACAGATTGTGTGTCGGATGGCAAAGCCTAAGATTGACAATTTCAACAGCATTCTTGGTGAATCAACTGTGGATCTCATGAAGAAACTTCAAGTGCTTTCAAAGGAAGCTGTTGATGAGTACAGGGCTGAGTGTCGGGGTGCATTGAAAGTGTGGGAAAGCATACTGTATAGATCAAGAACGTTGGAAGAGAGGTTGAATGATATAAACAAATTTGAAAAGAGTGAAGAGGAACGTGTGTCGAAGAAGGTGTCTGGTAATGAAAGAGTGCCAGATGAAGTTGAAGAATATGTTTGACACATGGTCCGTATTGTATTCTAATCCGCAGTGAAAGCCATCTACAGGCTAATGTAGACAAAATACGAGAGGTAACACACATGAATGCAGAAAATCACAACCTCAGTGATGAAGAAATCCTAGCCCAAATGAGAGCAGATGCTGATGAAGACTTACCTGACGCTGAAGGTGGGGAAGAGGTAGATGAACTCGAAAAGAAGCGAAGACATGCATTCGCACAGAAGAAGAGGACATCCAAAGATGCAGTAGCATTTGCGGAGAAGATGAAGAAGGAGAATGAAGAGTTGAAAGCTGAGAGAGAAAACAAAGCTACTCAGAAGCCTCCTGCCTCAACTTCTGCTGATCAAGCAACTCAAGTCCTACAGCAGTTGACCTATGACGCTATGAATAAACTTGGCATCACGGAAATAAATGAGAATAACAGAGAGCTTGTTCGTATGGAACGAGATCGTTTGTATTCAACCAAGATGAACCAAGTGGAAGAAAGGGCACAGGTCGAACACACTGCCGCAGAGACAGTAAACTCGGAACTCGCAAAGATAGATCAACTTGAGGATGGTGACATCCTAGAAGTGAAGAAACGTCTTAACGATTTAGATGTTCTTCAGCGAGTTAAGTCAAGTAACATTCGACAAGTCGTTTCTCAGTACCTTGGAGAGAAGGTTATGGGTGGAACTCTTGGTGCCACTGGTACGAATGGTAAACCCCCTTCATCTCAAGAGTCAACTGCCGCCACAGGATCGGCTATAAATTCTGTGAAAAATGGTAGGTCTGGTGTGGGTGCAGTGCCGGGAAGTGGGCAAGGCAAGCAGGACGATGAGACACCTGCAACACTAGAGGAAGCAATTAACATGCGGAAGTTGAACCTTCATGATGTGAAAGCGTATCGAAGGGCACTGAAGCATAAAGTTAAGTACAAAGGTCGATAGGCTAACCAGATTTCCTTTTTTGGATCTGTGAACCTATTGGTCATAATTGGAGGCATTATGCCCGTAAAACCCGATAGGTTCACAGATCCATTTGCTGGTCAAAATGACGGTGTGGATCGAATCAAATGGGTAGAGTGTGACGGAGGCATTCTTTTTGCACGTAACAGTGGAAAAGTAATGGCGAAGTACGATCTCTATCGCAAAGCAGACGCTAACTCATCCACGGTTTCAGGATTTCTGGAAATGGATGCAGTTGGGGCCACTGGTGGACACCCTGTGTCTGTATCATCCAACGACAAACTCCCTATTAACTTCGGACTCGATAAGACTACGGTTATGCCTACGTCAAATCGTGTTGCTGTCGAAGCTGACCGGGGAAATAGTTTTGCTGTGTTGGTAGATGCGGCAGGTAGGCAGTTCATTGACATGAATACAACTGGTGTTACAGCCGTTGTGACAGTCGAAGATCTGAAAGACACAGCCGGTGAGTATGTCAGCGTAGGAATTACGCAGGGCAAACGTTACGGTAATATCTAAGGAGATAAGTTATGCAACTCAGTCAGCAATTCCCAGAGTTGTTCCGTGACGAGAACTACGCAGTTAATCTTGCGTTGGTTGAGGAACGGCAACTTGATAATCCATTTGAGGCTATCTTAGCCTCACGTCCCATCAATGGTGTTTGGGACAAAGATTACTCAGTGGTTCCTATGGGTGCCCTTGGGGGACGTAAGGAAGGCGAAGACATCGTACAGAAGAATATGACGATGGGATACACATGTTATGGTGGTATCGCCATTGAAGCTTCTGGTAAAGTCGGTGTTTCTAAGATCCTGAAACAGCGTTCCAAAGAGTTCAAGGCCGCTGGTGGTGGTGGTGCCGATGAACCTAAGTTTGCAGGTTATCTTGCAGACACGGCAAGTCGTGCATTCATGATCAGGTCTGCTCAGAGGAAGCGTAGACTCTGTGCCAAGATTTTTAACCTTGGTGGAGTTCAGGCAGGAGATTCATTCTATAATCACCGTGATCGAACGGAGATGAGTGATGTACCTGATTCGGACTTGATCTATGATGGTGCTCCGTTGTTCGCCCTTCCTGCCGCTTCCCACACGTCTTATGCGTCTGGTGCAAGTACAGGTGTTGGGTCTGCCGCTACGGGTAACTACGTGGACTTCGCTCTTACCTTGGCTGACACTGGTGGCTATTTTAACGCCTTCCAGTTCCCGCCTGCGTATTGGGCATTGAAGAGAGTCATGACTCACTTCAAGGTTAACATGCAGTATGATGAAAATGATGAGCCTGAAGATCTGGCCGCCCCTGAATTGGTGCTTATGGTTTCTGACCATAACATCATGAAATGGACGGAGATTCTTGAGTCTAAGTTCATCGAACCGAATGCCGCTGGTAGTACCACGAACATTGAAAACGTGTTCATGTTCGAGGGCTTCCGTATTCGCTTGGTCAGTTCGAGAGATCTGATAAAGAATACGTGGTTCCTTGGTCAGCCTAACAGTCAGGGCATCCTGCTCCTCAATCCTACTACGGAAGAAGATCCGTGGGCCTATTGGAGAGATGAGAAGGATCGTTCGTATTGGGTTTCCTATGAAGCAGAGTGGGGCTTCATGATCCGAAACTGGCGCAGGTGGGTTGCCGGTTCTATCTCTACGGATGGAACCGCAGATGGTGTGGCTGACTACGGAGATGAAACTTCGTGGGATCAGATGCCAGCAGGTGTGTAGTTAATTTGTGAAGGGGTGTGAGTCAGGTGGTCCTCCTCCGAGGTGTGACCACTGACTCCCCCCTTCACTTTTTTATGGAGGTGAGTGATGAATGGATGTGGAAGAGAAGGAAGTTTTGTCTCTTTGTGTCGGTTGAAGAAGGTTGCAGTCGATGATGCATCCAAGACTCTTAACGGTCTTCTTATGATCATAGGATCTTCGATTCATCCAAAGACCAAGAATGTTGACATCTGGAATGTTGGCACTGAAGTGATTTATGTAAACAGTGAAGAGGAAGATGCTACCACAAGTTGTTTTGAGTTGTGGCCATCGTCAAGTCATTTCATAAGAACGACTACCAAAGAAGCGGCCAAGCTTCGTTTCATTTGTGCAACTGGTTTGGGTTCCAATATGAATGTCGCACAGCAGGGTGACACGGTATAATCAGGAGGTTGGTCATGAGTAAGGTTCATAAAGTTTTATTGTCTGGGATCGTACTATGCTTTGTGGTCCTCCTCATGGGTCAGTCTACTGGTCCGTATTTTTCAATTCGTGTCAGACCTGTCACTGATGGAAACCTGATAGTGTTTGATGGCACCTCTGGATTCTTTGGTCGAGATGGTGGGGCACCTGCTGGTGGTGGGACTAATACGCTACAAGAAGTTCTTACAAAAAGTTCTGATGCTGGAGGGCTGGTCGTCACTAACTTGCTCCCCGAGGCCTACGGTTCGGCATGGGACGGCAAGCAGGAAACCCCTACGAAGGATGCCGTTTATGATAAGATCGAGACTATCAGCGGATCGTCACTCTTCGCGGGTTCAGGAACGACCGGAACCGTTACAAGCACAGGCGGGGATGCAGGGAAGTACCTCAAGGCAGATGCGACTTGGGACACTCCGGCAGGTGGAAGCACGTTCACAAACACCATAGCAGTATCGGGTCTGCTCGGGCTCACTGGCGCAGCGACAAGCGGCGACAACACGATCAATCTACCACAAGCTACGCTCGACGTAATCTACGTGCCTCTGACGCGCACGCTCACGGCGGGTGACGGACTGGCCGGCGGAGGGTCATTGGCGGCTAACCGATCCTTTGCGGTTGATGGGTCAGTCTTGCGAACCAACGATGCCGCATACCTCTACATGGTCAGTCGCACAAGCACATGGGATACGGCCGCGACTCAGGCTGGTACGGCTATTCAGAGGGACGGGTCAGTAGCATCCACAGCAGACCAGAACGGAGGCGGGTTCGCATGGAGCAACATCACTGAAATCGTTGGCAGAAGTGAATACGGCGTGGTTGTTCGGTCAGGAACAACAGACGGCGCAGACACAGGCAACTCTACGCTCGGTATGAACAATCCTGCAAGGGGTGGTTACATCAAAGCCGTTGGCAACGAATCGGGTTGGCTAGGTGGATGCGTCTATTACGCGCTCGGCAATGTGGCTGGGTCAAAGCATACCTTCCGCGACAGATCCGGTACTCAGGTAGGAGTGTATGATCCAGACCTCGGGTACTGGATATTCAGTACTCTCACCGGCACGAACATCACGGCGCGGGGTACGCTGACCGTGGAAGGCACGGCAAATCTCACGGCCACGAACGCAACCCATCTTGGCGGCGTGATTGCGGCAAGCTACTTGCAGAACGTAGTGGAGGACACCACGCCTGAACTTGGCGGCGACCTTAACTGCCTGTACAAGAGCATCACCAACGCCGACAGCATAACCGGCACGAACATAACGGCATACGGGACGATAGCGGCTAACGGAGGGAATATTACGAGCACAGGGGAGCTTACTATTGATTCGGGCGGTGCATTAGCACTTGATGCCGATGATGGTTACTTTGTGTTCAAAGAAGCAGGAACGATTCTTGGCCGACTCTGGACAGATGCCACATTCGCTCAAAATGTGTTCTTCACGTATGACGCAAGCGGAAATCAGTTAGTCCTAGGAAATGTTACTGCTCTTGTTCAAGACTTCGATCATGCGGCAACGACGGACCCGACGCTATTTATTCATTCTGATACCTTGCCCAACACGGCAAACGATGAATGGATTTCATTCACGCACAACAAGACGGATGGTGTCCTGAACTTGGGTTCAGGTGCGTTCGACTTGAGCGCAAAAGCAATCACCAACCTGCTCCCCGAAGCATACGGAGCGGCATGGGACGGCAAGCAGGAAACCCCTACGAAGGATGCCGTTTATGATGAAATGGAAACACGGGTAGACTCGGCTGGTGATACTATTACTGGTGCGCTACTGTTAGATGACGATGCTTCGCTTCAGATGGACGCTACAGCAGACGGCATGGCAGACGACAAGTACAATGGCATAACCATGACCGGCAAGAATGCTGGTGAGGCCATTACGCTATGGGACTGCGTGTTCATGCAGGCCGACGGAAAGTTCGACCAGGCCGACGCGACCACGGGAAGCGGTGAGTTTCCTGCATGGGGCATTGCCTGTAACGCTACTGGTGACGGAACGAACCTTGTTGTGCTGACAAGCGGCGTGGTCCGTAACGAGGGCTGGACCGGCTTGACGATTGCGGGTGCGGTGTACCTGTCCGAGACTACCGGGGGTATCACTCAGACGGCACCGAGCACTTCGGGTGACTGCATTCAGGTTGTTGGGTTTGCCATAAGTGACAGCGAGATATTGTTTAACTTCAACAACGTTTGGTCCGAGGTGGAATAGTGAAACAACTTCTTCTACACATAGCTTGCTTGTGCGTAGCTGGTGTGACCATCGCCGCTACCATTGACAAGATCAATGGCGCTGACGTGACGACTGCTACAAATATACAAGGCAATGTGGTGGGCACGTTTCAGGGGCAGACGTTGGCTAGCAGCGGCTTCCCTCTGGCTGGATGGGACAAGCGTATCAAGATCACGATCGATTCAAGCGTAGTTGATGCGCAGCTGACAAACTTCCCTGTGATGGTCAAGATCAGTACGGCCTCTGGTATAGGCGACACGAACAACACGGCAGTCTTCACTGAGGTCGGGCAGAACTCGCTCAAGATCGCGATGACATCATCCGACGAAACCACAGAGCTGTATGTAGAGATTGAGAAGTGGGATGGCACCAACGCTTGGATATGGTTCAAAGCTCCATTGATTGCAAGCGGTTCCGATACCGACTTCTATTTTTATTACGACAATGACCACGCAGACAACACCAACTATGTGGCTACTGCTGGTGTGACGGTGGCGACCAACGTATGGGATTCGGACTATGCCGGGGTGTGGCACATAGCTCAAACCGGGACGCTGGACAGGATTGATTCGACATTCAACGCCAATGATGGCGCACCGCAAAACTATGATGGGGACGAGAATGTCGTTGGTCAGATAGACGGGAGCGATAATTTAGACGGAGTGGACCAGTATATTGACGGTGGGACAGACGGGAGCGTTCTTGATCTTGGCTCAATGACATATTCAATATGGGCGAAAGTTGATAATTTTGACACTGGCGATAGCGCACTTATTACTACTCGTTCTGGGACACTTTTTGGTAAGTTTTTAATGTGTCGTTCTAAATCTCTTATATTCCTTGTAGATACAGATGGGGCCGCACAGGTGAGGAGAGACACAGACGACATCAATGGGCTTCAGGGTGTATCAACACATTTCGCGGCTACATGGGATGGTGGACTAGCGGCCACGAATATGCACGTTTATGTGAATGGAGCCGAGCAGACGTATGATCTTAACGAAGATGGTATAGGAAACATTTCACCAGATCAGCAATTCCTTATCGGTACAAGATGGTTAAGTAGCGCCCTCAATATACCAGTGGATGGAACGATTGATGAAGCTCGTGTATCTGACAGTGTAAGGTCAGGCGCGTACATTAAAGCCGAGTACAATGCGGGCAATGATTCGCTCGTCACTTACGGCCCGGAGGAAACACCATGAAGATACTACTTACCATCTGCGTCCTGTGTGTGGCCGTGGTGTTAATCGCTGGCGAGCATGTGCCGCACAGCACCGTGTCCTACGCTATTGTTCCAGTCAAAGAGATCACAAAGGAAATGATGATTCTTTGCGCTCAGACATCTATGGACACTCTAAGGAAATCGACGAACGGAACGATGGCGGTCCTGAAGTGGATTGAATGGAAGAAGGTAAGTGACCCCATGCCACCAAAGTACCCAAACGATATTAGCCTTTCAGCTACGCAACTCGACTACAACGAAAAGATGGCCAAGTATCTATGGGCGCACAAGATCACGCCCGAGATTATGCGAAAGTACAAGCAGTTCACCTACGCACAGATCAAGGAAGAGATGAAGAAGCCTGAATGGAACGCCAAAGACGGTATTGATATTAACGACATAGAGGCCGAGCTATAGAATACAAGGGGTTGATTGGGGGGATGTAGGGAATGAGTAACGAATACACAAAGACTATGTTGATGGACAGGATTGTGAAAGACATTCAAGCATTGGATGATGACGTTTCCGGTCCTGATGAACCTAAGTGTTCTACACGTGAACCTGTTAAACGTGGTCTATCAACGTTGCTTGAAGTCCAGAAGGCGAAGATGGAAGAGGATACATCAGCTATCAATTCCATAAAGGTGGGTAACATCACCATCACTGGAACGGTAGCAGTGCTTGCAGTTTGTGTGGTTTATACTATATTGAAAGTTCATGGGATTCTTTAATAAGGAGATAGTCATGCCAGAAACAAATAAGAGAGATTATACTGGACAGAGCAAGAAGACATCAGTGACACCACAAGGTAGGAAGTCTGTTGGTGGTGGAGCTAAGTATCCTAAAGTACCTTCAAGCAAAGATGGACAGTATGAAGGCACTGCCGCAGGGAAGACCAAACTTGGTAAGTTCTAATGGGCCGATTTTCAGATGTCAAAGAAGTCACTACCAGTGATGTCAGTGGGTCAAGGATGACTGTACCCCCCGGTGTCTATTATCGTGGTAAGGTCATGACCAAGCATGAAGCTAGTAACAGGGCTAGACGTGACTTCACAGAGGAACAACACGCTCCTCGCATGGATAGGATTGAACAAGAACTTGACGATGCACTTGACGTTGGGAGTGGTACATGAATTTTTTAGGGATGAGAACAGAGTTCGACAGGATCAACCGATCATTGGATGATTCTTCGTTTGAGGAATACAGAGACAAATGGCTTAATGAAGCATGGGTCAAGATCTCTGAGATGTTTACCATCCCTTCATTGAAACGTACTGCAACACTTGATGCTGTTGAAGATCAATCCAAGTACCTTCTTCCATATGACTACGGTGGCACTGAGGTGTCCATAGATTACACGGGTTCTTCTACCAAAAGCAGACTTGATCCCATCCCTCAAGAGGTCTTGGCACTTCAGTATGAGAGAAGGTCAGGTAACATGGGTAGAGTAGAATACTATGATTGGTGTGAACCGTGTGGAACAACTCTACGTTTTCCTACAGATTGTGTTATCACCGACGATAGTGTGACTGTATTGTGTGCCAGTGCTGTTGCGGCAGATGAAGATGAGTGGGTGAGATTCGATCCATTCACAGATGCCGCAGGTGACACTCAGAATCCTGGTGACTATGGTTATAGGATAGTTACTTCGACTGTTGGTGTATCATGGACATTGGACAGGGCATACCGTGGCCCTAGTTCACTTGTTGGTACACCTGCTTCCGCTGAAGTACGTCCTGCTGAACAGCAACAGTTCATTGTGTATGGCAACCCAAGTGATGACAAGACAGATGCTTTTAGTCTAACGTATTACGCACGTCCAAGAGTTCTCTACAGTGACACAGATGTACCTGAGTATCCTACACTCGCTATCTGTATTGTCTACATGGCTATCTCCATGGGGTACGACTTCATCAGCCACTTTGACATAGGCAAGGTATGGTTTGGTAGAGCCATGAGCCGCACAGAAGCTTTACGGAGAAGAAGGAATCACGCTCAAGCGTTGGTCACTGATCTCACAGTGGGATCTGTCTCAGGTAGACAGGTTGGATCGAGGGGTATTTTTACAAAGGGTGGTGGCAGTAGGAGGTACTAGTGACCATTCGATCCGAAGGTCCACACAAAATTATCAATGAGTTCTCTGGTGTAAATGATCTTGTAGACGATGTTAAACTCCCAGAGGATCTTGTCTCTTGGGCACATGGTGCCTTCCCTTCAGATAAGAGTAGGATGCAAAGGATTCCCGGTAAATTGGTGAATTCTACATCTACTCATGAGGGGATGATAATTTCTATTCATCAGTTGGATTTTCAAGACACTAACTTGGTAGTCATTCATACATCAACTGTACTTCAAACCGATGACGATTTGTCTACATTGGTATCTAGTTCATCAAATCCATTTCCATTGGACAATTTTATATAATGAGAACAAGAGATGAAACATTGCAACAGGGTATCCTTGGTGGTATCAAGCAAGTTGGTGAAGATCTCGATAGTATGATTGATGAGATCCACGGTTCGTTTGATCCGAGGGCTGGAAGCTTACAGAGGATGCCGGGAAAATTACTTACAGCTTCTAGTACTACTAGTACTGTGTGGAGTATAAATCAATTAAGATTTCGTGATGCCAATACAATAGTTGAGAGGATTGATGGAACACTTGGTGTTCAACCTGACTTAGCTCCTTTGCCGGGATTTGTGTTTGACGAATACCCACTTCTTCCTGCCCCTGATCCACGTGATTATCCTGAACCAACACCATCGGTCAATCCTCCTATACCACCATTACCTTATCCTGATCCACGTGTGAGTCCCATACCGGGACCGGGAACTCCCGGTCAGTCACCAGAGCCGGGACTAGCACCGGGACCAATGGACCGTGATTTGCAGATAGGGTCAGCAACACTCAAAGCTACTCTTGATGCTCTAACACTGATTGAGGCCAATGATGATAGGACATTCTTCATGACCAAAGAGTGGAAGAATAATGCCCCTAAAATATATTGTAGTGCCCACACTACCACAGCACCATATTTGTGGTGGTTTGTTTTCACAGAGAGGGGCACAGCCAATAGTGATATAAGAGTTCTTGGTGCTGAAGATGAAGTTTCGTTAGGGTTTTGGGATGATGTAACAGCTAATCCAAATTATTTTAGTGTTGGCATAGCGGCAGGTGGGTGGACTTCTGGTGATATACCTATGGGTAATACGATCATCGTCATAACATTTACGGCTGAAGATACATTGGGCAATACCATATTGATCAATGGTAGTTCTATCTCAGAAGTTGTGACAGTGACGGTATCTAATCCTGTAGCCATGGATGTCAGTGTTACACCAGCTATAATCAATTTGCGTATTGTTACGAATCAAACACCTCAAGTAGATTCAAGTTTAGTCATTCAAAACGATGGTAACGTAGGCATAGATTACACAACAATCATAACACCTCATGCATCATTGATTGGTATGTTCACCCTTGCATCAGATACTGGTTCAGTTGCCAAAGGACTTACCGGACCATCAACGTTGCAGTTTGTTCCTGCTGGTTTATCTAATGGAGACTACAACGGCACAGACTTGGAATATACATCTGAATATGAACATGATCCATCTGAGTTTGAAATTGATAATGTCACTGTCAACGTGAAAGTGAGTAGTCCATTACTTGATAACATAAAAGTAAGATTAACATCACCAACTACGTGGCCCGGATGGGCTATGAATCGTACTATGATTTATCAGGGGTACACTGGAAGTTATTGGTATTGGTCATTTTATGATGGGTCAAGGGGTGTTTACTATTATGTATCAGGTACTGGTCTTAATAATTATGCCAAACTAAGGACTAATGTATCTGGGTTTGGTCCAAGTTTAACAATGCCTACAACATTTCGTTTTGCTGATGGGTATCCCATCTCCATAGCTTCAGGGGCAACAGGTTACGGTGCATCACTTGACCCTGTGACAATTGAAGTGGGTCCAGATGTATTTTAAGGAGAAGACATGGCAACTGAAGTTATACACGTAGGTCAGAACAAGTCCAAGGATTGCATTGTTGGTGACAGATTGATGAATAGATATTCAGTGTTCAATGGTTTGGATAAGCCTCTGAGAATAGATAGTAATTCAGTTGTCACTCAATTAGACTCAGGCACACCGACCATTATCAGTGTCACCTCAGTGGTTACGGCTGGCAATTTAGCAGATGCTAAATACTATGCGTACAAGGCCATGTACGGATCAACTAAGTACACAAGACCTGTAGCTGTCCTCGATGCCACATCAAATTCAACACGTGGCCGCCCTTCAACTGTTTCATCTGCATTGTCAGCTTCTGCTTTGAGTTCAATGAGTGTAGTCATTCAGGGTGGTGCTGTGAATGCTGGTATTACTCAGGTATTTTTGTACAGATCATTGAATGCCAGTACAGCGGCTTTGGCAGAAGCAGGACCATTTTATTATGTGGGTTTGGTGAACATATCTTCTGCCAACATGACCATAACAGACAGTGTTGCTGATAGTGCAGTTGGTATAGCCATAGAGACTGACAATTATCCACCCAACGCATACAGGTATGCAGTTAGTGCTTTCAGTCGTATATTTGCTGGTGGCAATTTACCAATAGGGGCAGATTTTACCATAACATTGACAACAGGATCATCTACAGTCACAGCAAGTGGTGATGCATTCTTCAATGGTATCATTGGGTGGACATTCAAAGCTGATGGTGACACATCTGGTGGTGTTGATGATGGTGGTATTTATTATGCAAATTATTCCAGTGCTACTGAACTTGAATTAGTTAATGCTTTGGGTGCCAGCATAAATTATGACGGAGATTACAATGGAGCAGGTTACAGTTTCCGTGTGTTTTTACCGGGGTATGCACTCAGGTGGAGTAAAATAGGTGAACCTGAATCTTATCCTCTCGCAAATACTATTTCATTTGAGGGGGATATAACAGGTATAGCTCCATTGCCAAACTCATCTCTGCTCATTGTGTGTACTGATACACCAAGTATGTGGGCTTTGGATTTGACGTTGGTTGGCACTTCATCCTTCAGTGCAACCAAGAGGATAATTTCAACTGAGTATTCAGTGACATCACATTACAGTTTTATTCCAGTTGTTGGCAGGTTGAGGGGCATAGACGCTGGTAGTAAATGTATCATTGAAACAGATGGTGTGCGTGTCAGTGATGTTAGTAGTGGATCTATACCAGCAGTATTTAATTATTTGAGTGGTACATCAAGTTACATAAAGAATTGGCATTGTGCCTATGATAAGAATACTGACTTGTTTGGTGCTTTCGTTGCGTTGAAAGGATCTCACAGGATTGTCAATTTCTGTATTGGTCAGAACATGAATACTGGTGGGTGGTTCTTTAATCTTGAGAAGGATTTACTTTGTACAGGTAGTTACACTGACCCCGCAACAGGTGAAATTATGACCCTTGGTGGTACGCAAGGTTTGCCGGGGAATGGTGGTGCTGTGTGGGGTAGGATATGGGCACCTAATGTGTACTCAGATTGGTTCCCCGGTGGCCTCAGGAGTGGTAACGTTGCTTCGTCAACTGCAACTGTCTTGACAGTAGACAACTCAGGTGAAGACCTGTACACCACAAGTGGTGGTCTTGCTGGTCGGTGGATCTTGGTTGTTGATGAGGATGGTGAGTCCCCCCAATTGGCATATATCAAGAGCAATACGGCAAATGAAGTCACTGTGGACAGCGTAATCAATACGATCAGTACCACTTCCTTCAACCCTGTCCCTGACAGCACGTATAAATTCTATATTGGACTGATTGAGATGAGGTGGGGACCGAAATACTTTGACTTCAATGACCCGGACAACAATAAGAAGATCATCGAAGTCATAGCCAACATGAAGAATTACAATGGCAGTGACCTTCCCTTCTTTAGATTCTATCGTGGGTTGGAGATTGGGTACAATGTACACCGTGATGTTGTTGAAGGTGAGTATAGGCAGGGTGACAATCATGATGCCAACAATGTGTTGACTGCCAGATATAAGCACAGTGGTGAAGAGTCTCCTCGGTGGGGCATGGCTGTTGTTGACAGATCCTATGACAGCACTGAGCTATTGAGTGTGTCTATCGTGTTCAACAGGATAGGTGGAAAAGATGAACGTGACTGATCAGATAAGGTTGTCAGATCTTCACAAACCTATAATTGATTCCAACATGGACCCAGAGGTTAGGAAGGTTTTGATAGAACTCATCAGTCGGTTGGACTTGTACATAACTGGATTGACAACGCAGTTAAAAGCAGAACCAACCATATACATAGTCAATCCTGCGGATAATCCAACTGATGTTGAGGGTGCTAAGTCAGGAGATGTTGCTATTTACAAGAACAAATATGATAGTGTAGAAGTTGAAGTGATAAGTTAGGAGATTGATATGCCCCTTAATTATGATCCAAATGGAATAGCATTGTTTAACAACCAATCTGGCGGGATGGATATTTCAGGACAAAGATTCAATGAATTGATGAGAGACAATACCCAGTCTTCACCTTCATTGTTTCCAAGCACACCACCAATAACTCAATCTGGTCAGTCTTCACAAAGTTATGACATCATGAATGGACTCATAGCTTCGTTGCAGAATCAGACTGGTCCGACAAGCACACAACAGTCAACCACCAACACACAACAGAATCAATCTCCTGCATTGGAAGCTATGGCACAGCAGTTCAACGATCAGTTGAATCAGTTGTCTGGTGGATTCACAGATGCATATCAAGGCAAGCAGGACTCATTCGATGACTTGATACGTGCTTTGTCCAACACATTTCGTACACGTGAGAGTGGTATGGCTACTGGTGCGGCTGAAGGTGCCTTGGCTAGTGGCTTGACTCCACTTGAAGCGGCAGGTGCAAGTCAGGATGCGTCACTCCAAACATTGCAACAGTATTTTCCTCAGTTGGCACAGTTCCAGAACGCACAGGCAGATGTTGGTATTGACCTTCAGAACTCTTTGGCTGGACTGCAACAGAACTTGAACCTCCCCTTCATGAATAACGTCCTCTCACCGTATTATCAGGGGGTGGCTGGAACAACTACTACACAAGATAGTCAGACCACTGACAATCTTGGTAGGCAGAATCTTCTATCTCGATTGGCTGAGAGTTTGTTTAATCAACAGACTACCAATCAGGAACTTGACTATCGTGGTGCCGCATTGGATCAGAACCAACGTCAGTTTGATGCATCTCAGCAACAGCAGATGGCACTTGCCATGCAACAGTTGGGTCTTGATAGAAGTAGATTGGCACAACAGTCATCTCAATTTGATCAGAACTTTGCTAACACACAGGACCAGTTCCAGTCAGGCTTAGATGAGAGACTTGCTAGTAGAGACTTCCAAACTTCTGAACGTGAAGCTGGTCAGCAATTCAGTATTGATAATCGTGAGGATGTTCAATTATTTCAACAGGCCCAACAAAGAGCCAACTCTCAAAGACTTATGCAGGATGCCTTAATGCGTGGTAATTATGACGAATACATTAGTATTCAAAAAGGTGAAACTGCTTGGGACTCTATGCAAAATTATGTCTATGGTGACACTGGATTGTTCTAACCAAGGAGAAGATGATGGGCTTATTTGATTTAGATCCACAAGAAAAAGCAAGACAACAGAGAATTATTCAAAGACTTGAAGCATTAAATCGGGTGCCTGAAGGGGGTAGAAGTTTTCTTGGTAATTTGGTGAAGCCCATAACACAACCACAAGCACAACAAGGTGCATTGCTTAATCCACTGGCTATGATTATGCAACATGTAATGAATCAAGATAAGGGCATACCAAACCTCTCAACAGAACTTAACTCTACACCATCTGTGTCAAATCAGAGTCTTGGTCTTTCACCACAACAAATTCAATCTCCCCCTCAATTGTCTACGTCTGGGAGCATGAAGCCTACATTCACAGGAGGAAACCCAAACCCTAAACAGGCCGCACAAAGGCAAGCAATACTTGATAGAATTGAACGTGAACAAATGCCAAACACATTGCCTAATGTGTCACAAGATATAACACCAAAGAAAACTGGTGATGTTAATCCTATGGGGTTCACTAAAGAAGATAAACAACTACCACCTTATTTGAAGATGACTAAATTTGAATCTGGAATGAGGACCATGGTTAAAGACAAATTGTTATGGCCCAATATACGAGCTAAGATTGCAACTGACCTCATCAAAGAAGGTGGTGATCCTACCTTTGTAAACATTTGGATTACTAAGGGACCAGAAGCTTTTGGTGACATACTGAGATTCACAAGAAAAAGGTCAACTTCTAGTACACCAGAACAAATTGAACGAAGGATGATTATTGGTAAACAATTAGGTGCAAGCAATTCTGCTCTTATGAAATTTACAACAGACCTTGAAGCCGCTGAGATGGCAGGACTAACCTCTGGTTGGTGGAAGTGGAAAAAGTTTGATAAGAAAAAATGGGATGCATACAAAAAAACAAACTTCTCAATACCGGCACCCATAAAACCAACCACAGAGGCACCAAACCCATTGGCCCAAAAAACTGCTGACTATGTTAAGGGTGCCCAAAACAATAGGTAAACAATGCCTTATAAATATGTGACCGATGAAGACCTTTCTGAAGTAGTCCCATACTTTGAGAGTGAAGGCTTGTCCGGTAAGGACATGATCAAGGCTCTTAACACATACGGTGATGAACTTGAGTTCGAGAGACACAAGGAAGCCTCCAATGCTCCACTCTACCTGAAGGCGGCAAGTGTTGGTGGTACTGATTTGTTGTCCAACACAATCAGAGGTACAACACTCCTTACCCCCGAAGGTAGTCCACTTGAAGGGGGACTCAATTGGCTTAGTCGTGCTGTCAGTAAACAGGGTGCCTTTGGTATCAAAGCTGGTGCTGATCCTCTTGTCAGGAGAGAAGTAGCTGAAGCGGCCAGTGGTCCGTTAGCTGGTGAAGGCAGTCTTGATACATGGATGGCATTGGCAGGACAGCACACCCCCCTCGCATTATCCATGGCCACAGGCACAGGAGCAGGTGGTCTGATGGGGAAAGGTCTTGGACTCACAGGCAAGGCACTTGGTGCGGCAAGCATAGCACTACCCACAGCAGGGATAGGATTGGCAGAATCTGGTGGATTCTTGGACAGTGCAGACATATACAAGATAGACAAAGACATAGCTGAACACATGGCAAAGTTTGTTGGTCCTATTCAGGGTGTCATCGAAGAAGCACAGTTCCTTATGGTTAAGGGACCATTCAAGAGTATGGGCAAAGCATGGGCCGAAGCTGTGAAAAAGCTTCCCAAGTCTGGGTTGATTAGAAAAGCACTCACTGAACTGGGTATCATGGGCATTGAGGGTGTTGAGGAAAGTACACAGGGATTCGTAAGCAATAAGGCTATGGAGATAGCCATCAAGAAGATGAAGGAACGTCATGGTGAAGATTGGGAACCTGCTGTTCCTTTCCAGAAGGAAGACCTTGTACGTTCTGGGATAGTGGGTGGTGTCCTCGCTGGTGCTACACGTGGTGCCGGGAAACTTGCTTCCATGCCGATGAACCAACTCATTGAAAGAGACTACCGAAAGAAGTTTCTTAAAGCTGACAACGAAGCACTCATAAAGCACATGGAAGAAGGAGGCAAGATTGAAGATTACTTCGAGTCATCCTTCGACCAAATACGAACGGCACCTGCTGGATACGAAGACGCTCAAGCTAGAATCAGACAAGAGAAGACAGTAGAACAACTCGTTGCCCAAACTGAACAACTCGATGACATCAATGATGCAGGTAAAGTTGCCAAGAAATTGGGCATCAACCCACGTAAACCAGATGGTACATACAGATCCTTAGAGTCTGTCAAGATGGACATCAAATCACAGGTTGGTGAATTGATGGAAGGTCCACGTGTTGTCAAAGAAACAGACCCCAACGACAGACGAACCACGATCAAACATGTTGTCACTGACCCTCCCATCTTAGACAAAGTTCAACGGGGTGACATCAAGGTACTCAACAGAGTTGAGAGGTTGATTGAGAATACAGCACACAACATAGCCAAAAAACCCAAAGGGCAACAACCAATACGTGGTGTGGATACAAACAAAGATCCATTCACAAATGAGATCCTCCCTTCAGAAGACGATATTTATATAGAAATGATACGCACAATTCATGATGCAAGACGTAGGGCACTCAAGGCGGCAGGACTTGGTGATGACATGGCTATCAGTTCTGAACTCAATGACATCAGACAAGTGGAATTAAATAAAGGTAATCAGAATCTTGAGAACAAACTGACACGTACACAATACGCAAGATACCAGAAGAGTTTGAGGGGAAGGATGATGCTCCTCATAAAGAAGAACCTTGGACGTAAGGCAGAGGGTGCCGCAGATCCTACTATCTTCAAAGGTGTGGAAGTCGAAGGTGTCCAAGATGAAAATGGTGTTGTGACCAAAACAATCACACCAAAGAATATCCCTGTTCTATCTTGGTTGTTCAACTACATACGTGCAAAGCCATGGCCTTTCATTCAAGCGGCCAACAAGACTGGTATGAATTTTGTTGGAGTGGATAGTGTGTTGGTCAATCGCCATCACCAAATGACTCAGGCTCTTGTGTCGATGGTTAATGTACATCAGAGTCAGTGGAAGAATCTTCCCAAACCGTTGAAGCAGGGACGTGGCCGAAGGATGATGAGAGACTACACGATGTGGCTACGTGTCAGTGGTAAGGAGAAGGCAGAACTTGCCAAGCAATACAACGAAGACGCTAAAGGCTACACTGTTGTCAACAACAAGAAGTCAATGGCAGAACGTGTCATCCGTGAGTCTCATATGAAGGGGATCACACATGAGGAAGTGACCAAGCTTGCCATGGAGTTGGAGAGTAAGTACGAGAGACTATTTGATTTCTTTGTCGATAACGGTGCCATTCCATTGAAACATTATCGTGAGAATTATGCACCATTGGCACGTAAGTATGTTGAACGAGAACTAACCAAAGAAGAACCAGCAACATGGGCTGACTTTCTCAGCAACGGCAAGAACAAACATCTTCTTGATGGACTCAGTGGTAAAGATATTGAAGACATCAAGGATCTTGGTGACAGGATAGAAGCCATGAAGAAGAATGGCTACAACGTGCCGGGAGAAGGCACTCCTTCTTTTGAGTACATGAGAAGTGCAGACGTTGCCATGCTGAAGGAAGTCTCTACGTACAACCGTGACACTGACATTGAAGGATTGACAGACACGTACATGAGAGAGTTCATGCGTAAGTTCTACTTCGATGACGTTGCACCATCAGTCCATGCATTCTTGGAGAATACACTGTCAGCCTTGAACAAGAATGGCATGCCTGTCACAGCAACGAAGAACCTGATGATCAATTACCTTGATCAGATACTTGGTGTGCCAGAGGTGAGTATGCAGGTGGCTAATGAAACGAACTTGAGATCTGACAAGTATGCACTCACACGTGGCATCAGTAACATGATGAACTGGTGGAATAAGAACTCATCCAAGTTCGCACGTAAGGCAGAGAAGATTCCATTGGTTGGTAAGAAGGTCTTGTCCCCCGCATTGGATGTTGAGTTTCCTGACAAGATCACACCACGTCATGTTGTTGACTCAGCCACCACGTTCATCTATGCGTATGCTCTGGGTCTGCCTAACATGAAGAGTCCTATCAAAAACGTAGCCACACAGAATGTAATGGCAGGTGTGATCGGTATGCCTACATACATCAAAGGTCTGTACTTAGCAGTCTCAAGCAAAGAACATCGAGAGAGAATTAAGAAAGGCAATTTCAGAGCAGAACTTGCTGTCCCAGAGTTCGACCAGTTCGCTGGTAGAGGAAGGCAGAGAGCAGTAGCAGAAAAGGTACTGAGTCTCTATAGAGCATCAGACAGTATCAATGTGTACTCTGCCGCTTCATCGGCTATGGTCGCTTGGGACAGACTTTTACCGGAGTTCGAGAAAGACAGTAGACTGAGACATCTGACCAAGGCTCAGTTTGACAAGATAGTATTCAAGGATGGCAACCCCAAGAGGATGAAGGTAGATGATCGGAAGGTCATGGACCCCAAGAGAAACATATCATGGGCAGAGGAGTGGAAGAGTGGGGCACCACGTGCGTTCAAGGGGATCTCCACGGAGATGTTCGACAAGATACGTAGTGGTAAGACCAAGGAAGCTGAACGTATGTTCACTCAGTACATGGTGAACCTGAGTCAGTGGAGGTATGGAACAGGTGGCACACCTCAGTTCTTGAGGAACCCACTGATGAGAGCCATGTTCCTGTTCTCTACGTGGCCACTGAATAGCATGGAGTACACTGCCATGTTAGCCAACCACAAGAATGGACTACTCAAGAATGCTCTTGGTGTAGCGGCCGCACAGATGATCATTGCCAGTATCCTCACAAGCGTAGGCATCGGTGGACTCAAGTGGATATGGACAGGTGCTGTACCAAAGGAGTTTGGTTTCGTTGGACCTATAGCTGACTTGATCAAGGAAGTTTTGAGGATGTTACATGCTGGTGGTGACGTGGCCATCACTTCAACATCACCTGCCGCTGACTCCAAGATGAAAGCTGATGCCTCTAGGGAATTTGATCGGGCTTATGATGACATGTTTGGGTCAGACAGGTAACAACGATGATAGCTTTAGGGTGAGAAAGCTTCCTCCCCTCACAGTCATATGGGTGCCAGATGCCATGGTCCCCCTGTTTGAAATAACTGACAGCATCCCAATCTGGTGACGGTCCCATGTCTGTCTCGTTATACAGCATCTGCATGACTTGTGAGGGGAGGTGATTTTCACTCATAATATCTCTACGATCTGTGTTCTAACTTCCAGTTCTTTATCAGGTTAAATAGACCAAAATCTGTTCCGCACCGAACGCAACTCTTGCATATAATCTTAGTGTACTCTGCGTCACTGATTATAAATGCACATTCGGGGCAAATGTAAACCGTCATCCCTTTACTCATTCTCTCGATCCAGTCTTTCGCTGACTCTTTGGATCGACACTCTTTGCACGGGCTAACCATGCTCCGCTTGTCGCACCACTCGCACCGTGTCTTGTGGTCTTCCTTACCCATCGGATTAGATCTCCTTCTGTCGGGTTATGTGATGAATTTCTTTCCGCAATATGGGCAGAATTTATGATAAGCGGCCTCCTTCTCTGCCCCACATTCACACCTTGGCATAGGCTGAGTTCCCCCTGATTGCCATGAAGTATTTTGGGGAGTATTATCCTGACCGCAAGACATACAAATGTATGCCGTATCCAACTGGCCTGCGCAATTAGTACATCTCATTCCGATTCTCCTTTACCAAGTTCTGTCGGTTCGTGCCAAATGTCCTCTATTTCAACACAGCGGCATCGGGGGCAGTTATCGTCTTCTTCACCCAATTCATATTTGCACTTTGAACAAGTTCTTACGGTGTACGGCTTCATTCTTCCCCCTTCGGAATTGCAATGTGTTCTGTCGTTAGTTGAGCAATCACAGGTCCACCCTCTCTGCGTGTAGCTGTCCCTTGACTGGTTGGTTCATCCTGTCTTCGATGAAGAACTTACCCATCATGATAGCATCAGCAAAGTTGTTGTCTATTGAGTTGGACTTGGCATCAACATCAAAGTGATCCAGACATCTCCTACATGTGTGCTTCTTCTGAAGCTGTCCGTTCCACTGATTGTATGTGATGAGTTGTGACCTATCCATCAGCACCTTACGTCCACTGTCCACTAACACCTTGGTGATGTAGTAGTCCCACCTGTTGGCAATCATTCCACACAGGTAAGCCAGTTCCAGAGTACCACCTGACCTTGATGCCGCCATTCCTTTTGTACCAGCTTGGAAGTATGGATACTCTTGAACTAAGAACCATGGCTTCACTGTATGGATAATGTTTCCTACCTTCGATGCTATCTCGAAACATCTTGTCTCCCATGCGTTCTTTCTCTTCGCTTTGAATATGCCATACCCAACAAGGTAGAACCCTTTTGGTTCAACATGACTGTACTCGAACAGTGAGTACCCTGTGTATGATGTAGCCACATCCAAGAACATAGCCATGTCCTGATTGACAGCAGACCCATTCAAGTTCTTGACCAGATCAGGGAACAGTATGATGTTGTCTTCACTCATTTCGTTTCCTTTCTAAGTTTACCAACAGCAAGTCTCATCGTGTTGGAGTTGTGTTGTTCAAGAACCTTATCTAATGCACTGTTCCAGATCTTATTGTCCCTCATCTTGTTGAAGTGCTTAACCCTGCAATGAGTAGAGCAAAACTTCTGATGCTCACTGTTCTGTGTGAAAGGATTGTGACACCATTTACAGTCATGTACCTCTTTGTCCATCTGCATACCTCCTTTGTTTGTATGGGTACGTTATAACTCGTTTGAACGGTATATTCAAGAACTATCTCAGCCAGCTTCAGCCCAATTGTCAACCAACCCTGATGCCTCTGCTGTGAGGGGGAGTTCAAAGTGGTCAATCTGTCTCATAACGTCACAGTATGCTTGTATCCTATCGTTGGCTGTCTTGTCCTTCCAGATGGCACCGTCCTGCTCATCGTGAAGGAGACAGAACATGTAGTCCTTGGTGTCTGCCATCATGGGGGCTACCCTGATCATCCAGTCCTTGAAGATACAGGTTGCACATCCTTGACAGTAACAGTTCACACCCTTGTATGATTCTGAGTCAGGCACATAGTACACAGCACCATAGTCATCATAGATCTTACCTTCCTTCTCGATGATGGATGACACAGCACGTTGTAGTTGAGTGAACTCAGGACACTCCTCACGTATGGTGTTGTAGATGTGGGCACACTCCTCCAAGCTATATGGTAAGTCGAAGCTGTCCACCATAGTCTTGTGGAATGTCTTGACCCCAACACCATACTGAATGCCAAGGCACCCATGTTTATATGCTGTGTAGAGTGGATCTTTCTTTGTCACCTTACCATGTGATGTGTGATGTTCGATGACATGTTGATAGATGTTGAACTTGTCATTGGCCCTGTACTTCTTCACATAGTAATCAAAGCCAAGGAAGATGGCCATGGCATGGGCACCCACACGTGCTTCGATGGATGCCAAGTCAAACTTTACGAACCCGTATCCTTCAGGGGTGATGATTCCAGATCTGATCCCAACACCCCTTGGGAAACTCTGGACATTCCCTTTAACTGTAACTCCGTTATCCCCGTATAGGTTCGATGATCTCCACCTTCTAGTGATGGCAGATGACTGACGAAGGTTAGGATGGAACGAACCAAGTTCATTGGCAACGAGGAGAATGTTACGAGCGTAGGTATTAACTTGCTTTTGATCTGTTCGTATTCTACCCACTGCTCTTGAGGCTTCATCATCCTTGTGATCTCTAAGTACTTTATCGTCAGCTTTGATAAGACCAGTTTCAGTTGTCCTGCTTTCCCCGATAGACTTGAGATGATCTCGGAGTGCGTTACCAGTCGGCTTCCGCTTGTCTTTCTTATCAATGCCAAGAGCTTCCTTTGCCTGTCCTGTGTTCCTTTTAATCCTCCTCTCTCCAAGTCTGATAAAGTCCTTGTAGAAAGGAACATCAGCAGTGATCCCATTAGCTTCAATTCTTGAGTTAATCCTGATAACCTTTGTGTCGAGGTGGTGGGCATAGTTATCCTTTACTTCAGGCCACATCATCGTGGCAATCTTAGCTGTCATCTTCACATCATGCATACAAT
>Ga0075122_10000559_pt1 | contig 29147 bp, 25 predicted proteins | sample AntAceMetag02UKB_FD_69790 | JGI IMG/M metagenome (GOLD analysis project Ga0075122, IMG submission 69790) | Saline lake microbial communities from Ace Lake, Antarctica - Antarctic Ace Lake Metagenome 02UKB | ecosystem: Environmental > Aquatic > Non-marine Saline and Alkaline > Saline | place...
ATTATTACAACTATCAGAAGAAACATCGAGGATTAGGGATGTTTGGAGTTACTCCAATGGAGAAAATGGAAGAGTGTAGAAGTGTAAACTTGACGCTGCAATGCTACAACTCTTGACAAATTTTCTATTTGTGTTAAGATGTTTGGTTCAATCGATTCAGAGTTTACTAATTTATATTTATTTAATTATGAAGGAAAAACTATCAGTCATTATCCCTACCAGAATTGAAGATATTGGGATTATAGAAGGAGCTTTAAAATCTGTCCAATGGGCTGATGAAGTCTTAATAGTGGATTCTTCTTTTTCTAAAGAAATTAAAAAATTAGCTAATAAATGGGGAGCTCGGTATTTTGCTCATGAATATATTTATAGCGCTAAACAAAAAAACTGGATTATTCCTAAAGCTAAAAACAATTGGATTTTGCTTTTGGATAGTGATGAGATGGTAACGGCTAAATTAAAAAATACTATTGAAGAGATGCTGGAAAGTGATACAATCAATAACTTTAATGGTTATGGAATTGCTCGAAAACATTTTTTCTTTGGAAAGTTTTTAAAATGGGGTGGTCGTTATCCTTTATATAATGTTCGACTTTTTAAGAAAAGTTGTCGTTATGAAGATCGCGATGTTCATGCTCATATTATTTTAGATAAAGAGAATGTTTTGAATCTTCGACCAAAATATGGAGATATCTTACATTTTAGTGATCGGAATTTCAATGAATTTTTTGAAAGATTTGATCGATATAGTGATTATCAAGCTAACTATATGCGTAAAGTCAATGAAAAAGGAATAGAGATTGATTGGTTTAAATTTTTTAGTAATTTTTATTACTTTAAAGCGGTCGTGAAAGATTTTTGGTTTTTTATTCCTGGTAGTTCGTCTTTTAGATTTTTATGGATGTATGTGTTTCGACTGGGATTTTTAGATGGACGGTATGGATTTATGATTGCCTTGCTATATAGTTTTCAAGATTATATTTCAAAAGTTAAGTTTAAAGAAATTTACAAACTCGAAAGTCATTTAAGTGTTAGAATCAGGGACTACATTATGCAGAAATTAACTCCAGTTTTACTGAAGGATGAAGAATTAACTGAAAATTATCTCCAAAGTTATAATAAATGTTTTACTATCAATAAATAATTACAATGAACGATAAACTATTTAAAAAAATAGCAGAGAAGTGGCAAACGATTATGATCTTAGTTTTTATGATCGTAGCGATTGTTTTTTCTGTTTCAGTTTTTATACCAGCTCGGTATAGTTCTCAGATCAAAATGATAATTATTCAAAATCATCAATCTGAAGAGGTGGATGCTTTTTCGGCTGCTAAATCAGCGGAATACTTGAGCGATATTATTTCTAATATAGTTTTTACTGAATCTTTTATTCAGGATATGTTGGATGCTCCTTTTGAAGTGAAGCAAAATTTTTCTTATTCTTCTGAAAAAAGAATGAAAGTTTGGGAAAAAGCTGTGGATGTTGATAAAGAGAATAATACTGGGATTTTAACTATTACTACTTTTGATAGATCTCGAGATGAAGTTGAAAAGATTGCGGAATCAATTGCTTGGGGATTAAATGTCAGAGGTTCCAAATATCATGGTGGTGGAAATAGTGTGGCAATCAAAACTATTGACGGACCGATTACTTCAGAGAAACCAGCCACCCCTAATATTCTTTTAAATTCTTTATTGGCTTTAATTGTTGGAATTATAGGAGCTATTTCGATTGTCAACTTTTTCGATGATTTTGAATTAGTGCTTTTTTCCAAGAATGCTTCTGGACGAAAAAATGGTTTTAAAAAACAGAAAGCGTCAATCAAAAAAATCTTGACTAGTTTAGAAAAAATTAGAAAAGATCTAAAACCAACTTCTTTGGTGGCAGAAGATTATTCTATCGAAGAATTAGAAAAACCAACGGAGATTTTAGCAGCAGAAAAAGAAGAAAGCTCAAAGTTTGAAAATAACTTTTCGACAGAAGAATTGGTTAAAGAAATTCAACCAGATAAGATGCAGTCTAGTATCGACCAAGGAGAAGTCCCTGAGAACCTACCTGTTTTTCAAGATGAAAAAGAAACAGTAGTTCAGGATGATGAGAAAAAAACTGAAAATGGTTTTATTACTATGGAAGAATTAAATCAAGAAGCAGAAAAGATGGGACTAACTGACAATAAGAAAGAAAAGGATTCTAAATATGAGGCTAGTAGCGAAGATGTGAAAGAACGATTGAATAAGTTATTAAGAGGAGAATTATAATAATAAAGATAGGAATTACGCGTTTGGTACATTTCTTTGTCAAAGCTTCCGCTACGCATTCTATGTATTTTCCAATACATTCCATTGTGTTGCTCGGCTTTTCCTCGAACTGCACTCAAACGCGTAATTCCTAGAATGGTTGATTTTTCACAAATTATGTTTATTATTTTGAGCAATCTGCAAAAAAGTTTTAAAGCATTAACTTTTTTGCAGGTTGTAATAAAATTTTATTCTGACTCATGTACTTTGAAAACTGAATATAAATTTTCTGGCTATTATTTTGAAATTAAATCCATTGGGGATTTGATTTCAAAAAATGTAGCTAGGAGATTTTATTAATGAATAACAGGGAGGATTTATCATGAGAAAAATTTTTGGAATAGCGATTTTCATCGCGTTGGCAGTAATGGTAATGGCTGGAACTGCTTTGGCAACGGCAGGGGCTACTTTGGCAAATTGTGACCAAAGTTGTATTCTGACAGCTCAGGGCATGGGAAAAATTTTGGTGAAAGTTACCTATAAAGGGAAGGCTGTTACAGCCGGAGGCCTTGAAGATAAGGTTTCCATCAAGGTCATGACAGTGGAACCAAAATACATGGATTTTCATGATCAGGGTGGTTTGCCTGTTTTTGTCGGAAGACACGAAGTCTGGGTTCTTTATCCCGGACATAAAACAGCCAAGGAGATTGTCTTTGTAAAAATCGGCGAAACTGTTACTGTGCCGGTGGAAATTGGTTCAAAGATAATGCCCAAAGCGGTAGCGAAAAAACTCCCGCAAAAAAGGGATAAATGTAAAAAATCTGATCAAGAAACTGTTGATCAGCCCAAGGGTGCCGTTGTAACAGCCCCTCTGGCAACAGAGCCATGTGAAGATTGTCCATCAGGTCAAAAAATTATTGTGCCGTTGCCAATAGGTAATCAGCAATAATCTATTGACAAAATTGCCGTCAAATGCTACAATAGCATATTACGGTAATGAAAAACCGTGATTAGAAATTTTTGACAACAAAATATTATTAGCTTCTTATAAGGAGCGAAGGAGAGCAGATGAAAAAATTTACGTCAGTTTTAGTTCTTGGAGTTGCAATTTTTATTTTTGGTTGTGCTTCCAATTTTGTTTTTGATGCCGTTGCAGCCTCTACTGGTGAATTCTGTGTGAATACCAGTTGCGGAAAGGCGTTCAAAACACCTTCCTGGTGGCCAGGAAATGCCGTTTTCGCTTATGAGATTATGAATAAAAAATCTAAGGGGAAAGGGTATAAGGTAAAAACCTTGGTTCGTCAGAACGGAATGATTTATCATCTGGAATGTGCTCGGAATTTAAATTCCATAGAAGATTGCATTACCTGGATGGTTGACGGAGGTTATTACTTGAGTCGTCAGGGAAATACAGATGGCGGCGGTCAGCACAATACAGTTGAAAAAGGGCCGATTTATCAGCTCCCGAAGCACCTGTATAAATAAATTTTAGTCCAGTCCAGCGAGGTTGGCCGAAAAAAATTAAAAAACCAGGTTTCTTGATAACAAGATCCTGGTTTTTTTCTTTGATTCAAAATTATCAACATCCTGGAAGTCCGACTTCCGGGATTTTTTACTTTTATTGATTTTTCGGCTATAATTAAAAAAGATTAATAATCGGATTTTTTAGAAAAGATGAAAAATAAAAACAAATTTATTAAATTTTTCCAGAAAAGAAATCGGGCTCGTCGAAAGAAGAAATTTTGGCAATTTTTTGGTATTCTCAGTAAAAAAATAAAAAAATTCAAGAGAAAGAGAAAAATAGCAAAATTTTTCACTTGGTTTCAAAAAAGAAAAAAGAAAAAAGTTGAAGAAAAGCGATTAATTAAATTAATTATAGTTTTTTTTATTTTAATAATTCTCGCTTTATTACAACAAATTATTCGATTTTCCAACGATTTAATTCAACTTGAATCTAGGGAAGAACAGCAAAAAATTCAAGTTGAATTAAAAGTGCTTAAAAAACAAGTAGCAGTAATCGAAACTGATTTTAAAAATAGTCAAGAATTATTGCAATGGGGAAAAATAGAAAATCGCCAATTATTAGCGGAAAAAATTAGGCATCTCAATTATTTAAATTCCCATTTATCAAAAACAATTGAAGCTTATAATCAAGACGATTCTTTGCAATTGTTTCGAAAAAAATTAGGAAATTTAGAAAAAGTTTTTCAAGAATCTCAAAATGTTGAATTAATTTCTGAAAGAATCGCTAACAAAATTGATATACTTTTACTTTTTGATCAGGTTGATAAAAATCAAAAAGAATTATTAGAAAAAGATTTTAGCTTATTTTATGAGAAAATAGATTTAATTAATTCTTTTTAGTTAATAGAACTAACCAAAAGTTGAATTTATTAAAGAGATAGTTTTTTCAGAGACTATTTCTTTTGATTTACGGCAATAGCAACAGCAATTAGCGACCAAAGTGTCCATTGGATGGCTGTTCCTCTGAATATATTACTAGTCATTCCAAAGGCAAATTCAGCAATTAAAAGAACTAGAATGATAAAGGCCAATGTTTTTTTAGTTGAGTTCTTGTTTTTGTAAAAATCTTTTAGAATGACCAGCGTTGCCGAGAGAAAAACTAGCAAGAATGAAATGGCACCAAAAATTCCAGTTTCTAGTGCTGGCCTTAGAAGATCGTTATGAGTATAAGGGTTCCCTGCGTAAAATCCGAATTCTTTTTCATGTATGATAGTTTCTGTTCCAGCTCCATATCCAGCAAGGGGTTGTTTTTTATATAGTCCCAGCATCTTATCCCATTGTTTGAATCTCCAATAAACCGATCCAGTGATCGGAGGGTTGTAAACATCTTCAACTTTATTTTGAAAATCATTAGAGGTAAAAAACAAAACAAGGAGTATGCCAATAATGGCAAATATGTATTTGGGTGATTTCCATAAAGATAAAAAGAAGGCGAAGATTATCATCGCTAACCAGGCCCCTCTAGAAAATGTTGCCAATAAGATGCTGTTTAGCAGAAATAAAAAGGCAAATAACCAGCCTTTATTTTTGGTTTTTTGCAAGATAAAGAAAATAGTTAGTGCAATTATTATCAATACAAAAGCGGCAAAAGAATTGGGATTTGTGAAAGTTCCAAAAAGACGACTGTCAATTCCGCTAGAACTCATTCCAGAACCAGTGATAAGTTGATAAAGAGCAATCGAAACTGGAAAAATGGCAGAGACCATAACTGCCCAGAGTAAATTAAGATAATTTTTTTCTTGTTTGGCGATAACAAAAGTGGTTAAGAATATTGATAAAATACTAATTATTCTTATTACTTCATGAAGACTAGCAAATTTATCGATAGAGTAAAAAATACTTATGGAAGCAACTGTGATGTAAATTATCCAAAAAAAGAAGACAATTGTTTTTGGAAACAGTTTCCTGTTTTTAACTAAGAATAAAAAAGAAAGAATTATTAATACAATTCCGATTGTATTGGCACCATTTAACGAATAGTTGCTGAATAATTGCACTTTTATTTCCTCGCTTAATTGATCTAGCGCTGGACGAATGAATAGAAAAATAAAAAGGCCCCATTTAGGAGAATACAGAAAGATTATTATTAAAATTAAACTGGTAATAAAAGCGAGTGAAAGAATAATTGATTGAATAAAGAATAGATGAATTATTAGTATCGTTAATAATCCTGCTAGTAGTAGAAAACCAGCTATTTTTTTTGAAATTAGATTCATCGCGTGTTGATTAGTTTAAAATTTTTTTGTATCATAAATGATTTAATTATAGTATAATTCATTTATTCCAACTTTACAAAGAAATTCGAATAAATTAAACTAATAGAAGACAATCATTGGAGGTAATTTTAATTATTTTTTAATATAAATGCGGATTTTACAAATTCATAAATATTTTTCTAGAAAAAAGGGAGGAGGTTCGGTAACGGCTTTTTTTGAAACTGTTAATTTGCTTCAAAAAAAAGGTCATGATTTAATGTTTTTTTCAATGAAGGATTTTGAAAATGAGAAAACGGAATATGAAAAATATTTTATAGAGGGTTTCGATATTAAAAAGGCTAATTTTATTGAAAAAATAAGATTAATTCCAAAAGTTATTTATAATTTTGATGCTCAAAAAAAACTTCAAAAATTAATTGACGAAGAAAGACCAGATGTTGCTCATTTGCATAATATTTGTCACTATCTGACCCCGTCTATTTTGCATACGTTAAAAAAGAATAACATACCGGTTGTTTTAAAATTACTTGATTATAAAACTATTTGTCCCAATAGGTTTCTTTTCGCTAAAGGTAAAATTTGTCAGAAATGCAGTGATAAAAAATATTATCATTGTTTTTTAGAAAAATGTGTTGATAATTCTAGAGTGCTTAGTTTTATTGCTATGATTGAGGCTTATGTTCATAAACTAGTCAAGTCGTTTGATAATGTTAACCTTTTTTTAGCCCCCAGCATTTTTATGAAAAATAAGAGTATTGAATTTGGAATCAAGTCAGAAAGAATAAAAATTTTAAGAAATACTATAAATATTAATAATTTTAAAGAGGCTAAAAATTTTAAAGAGGAAGATTACATTTTGTATTATGGACGAATTTCCGAAGAAAAGGGTATCGAAGATTTGATTATGAGTTATGGAGATTTATTGAAAAAGAGTGGGACGAAAATAGCTAAATTAAAAATAGTTGGGAGCGGACCGCAAGTTGAGGAATTAAGAGAAGTAATTAGTAAAAATAATTTAGATAAACAGATTGAATTAACTGGCTATATGAAGGGCGAGAATTTGTATAATTTTATTAGAAATTCCAAGTTTGTTATTCTTCCTTCTGTTTGGTTCGACAACTCTCCTTTAATTATTTCTGAAACGCAGCTTTTGGGTAAACCGGTGATTGTTTCTGACTCAGGGGGATCCAAAGAGATGATTGTTGACGGAGAGTCAGGATTGGTTTTCAAAAGTGGGGATAGAAAAGATTTAATTGAAAAAATGAAAAAAATGTTTCAATTAAGCAAAATAGAAAGAAAGAAAATGGGAGAAAAGGGCCGAGAAAATATTAAAAAAATTAATAATGAAGATTTTTATTATAAAAAGCTAATTGGTTATTATAATGAGGCAATTAAGTTGAGTAAAGTTTAATTCCATATTTATTAAAAAATGTTATTTAAAATATTAAATTTGTTTCCAAGTGGCGTGATTAATAAGCTTTATTTTTGGTTTATTTTTGTTGTTTATAAATTTACCGGAAAGGCTTTGTATCCTCGCAAGATTATTATTGATCCATCTAATTTTTGCAATCTAGCTTGTCCTTTATGCGCAAACGGATCTGGATCAATGCGGGCCGAGAAGAGTTTTATGAAAATAGAATTATTTGAGAAAATTTTGAAAGAGATTCCAACCATAAAACATATTAGTCTTTTTAATTGGGGCGAATCTTTCCTAAATCCTCAAATAAACAAGATGATAGAAATTGCCAAAGAAAAGGGAATTCATGTTTCGATTCATACTAATTTAAGTTTTAAAAAAACTGATAAATTTTGGGAAGAAATGATTAAAGCCGGTCCAGATGAAATAGAAACATCGTTGGATGGAACTACTCAGGCTGTTTATCAAAAATATCGGAAAAACGGTGAATTGAAATTGATTTTGAATAACCTTAGGAAAATTGTCGAAATTAAAAACAAATTGGGTAAAAATAAGCCTCGAATTTTTTGGAAGTTTATGGTTAATAAATTCAATGAGGAACAAATTGAAGCTGCTCGAGAGAAAGCTGAAGAATTAGGAATTGATTTTGAAATAACAACCATGGAAATTGGCGACGAAAATCCTGATATTATTTTAAGCGGTTCAATTAAAGAACGAATTGAAAAGTGGTTGCCTAATAATAAAGAATATCTTAGAAGTCAGTATCTTGGTAAATATGAAAAACCTTTGTTTAATAGAAAATGTGATCAGTTATTTACTACTTTGGCAATTTCTCCAACTGGAAAAGTTCTGCCTTGTTGTTGGGCAGCTAACGATGATAATTCTTTCGGCGATATCTCTAGAGAGAAGTTTGAGAATATTTGGAATAATGAAAAATATCAATATGCTCGAAATTTATTTATTGGCAAAGTAATCAACAATAAGGCTGATGTTATTTGTAATAAATGTAGTAATTTTAAGCAAGACAAGAAACTGTCTAAAAAATTAATATAAAAGGATTATTTTCAAGTTCCATTTTTATCAAAATTTATTAATTTCGTCTGCAAATTATCCTGTGAGTTTTGCCTTAGCAAAAAACTAAAGCTTCACCTCGCAAAATAATTTTCGACAGAAATTATTTAAATTTTGTTAACAAAAGCGAACTTGAATACAATCCTATAAAAATATGAAAATTGGAATTAATGGTTCGTTCGTCAGGAAAAGGGATGCGGGAATGGGACAGGTGACAATCAATTTTTTAAAGACTTTGGGAAAAATTGTCAATTCCGAGGACGAGTTTTTTGTTTATTTGGAAGAAGATTTAAACTTTAAATTACCGAAAAATTTTCACAAAAGAATTATTAAACCATTTTATAAGCGAGACGATTTGATTCGAAAAATTTATTGGGAAAAATTTCTTTTGCCAATGGAAGCTCGAAAGGATAGTTGCGAAGTTTTCTTTTCTCTTTATCAATCTTCAACAATCTTAAAAAGTATTCCTCATCTGATGGTGGTTCATGATGCTATCGTAAAGATTTTCCCGTGGTATCTTAATAATTTTCGAAAAAGAATTTATTATAAAAAAGTTGATAAAGCAATTAAATCTGCCAATCAAATTATGACGGTTTCCAAGCATTCAAAATTAGATGTTATTAGATTATACGGAAAAAAAGAAAAAAAAGTAGTAGTTAATTATATTGATTGTGATCCAATTTTTAAGAAAAAAATTACAGTTCAAAAAATTGAAAAAACCTTAAAAAGATTTAAATTAAAATCCAAGAAATATATTTTTTATGTGGGCGGTTTTGATATGAGAAAAAATGTAGTCGGTTTAATCCAGGCTTATGGAATTTTGTGGAATAATTATGAAAATAAAAAAGATTGTCCAGATTTAGTTTTGGCTGGAAAAGTTCATGCTCATTTAGCTCCTTTAGTGACTGACGTTGAAGCTGAAATTGAGAATGTTTGTTATAAAGTGGGTGTGCCTAAAAATAAATTTAAACTTTTGGGTTTTGTGGAACAAGCTGATTTGCCTAGTTTGTATAAAGAGGCGAGCGTTTTTTGTTATCCGTCTTTATATGAAGGGTTTGGTTTGCCAGTTTTGGAAGCTTTTAATTGTGGTTGTTCAGTAGCGGCTTCTGCCAACTCTTCTTTAAAAGAATTAGTTAATGAAAAAAACGCTTTTATTTTTACTTTAGACAATGATAAAAATTTAGCGGAAAAACTTTTGGAAAGTCTGACTAATGAAAAAGTTAAAAAACAAAAAATAGAACAAGCCCTAAAAAATGCGAAAAAATTCAGTTGGGAAAATTTTACCAAAAAAACACTAGAAGAATTAAAAAAACTTTAGACTTTGCGAACTTTCTAACTTTCTAAACTAACTTCATGATTAAAGAATATTTTTGGGTAGCAATTATTGGGGTTTTACTTAACGCGACTTTGATTATAATGGATTCAGCAGGATTTTTACCATTAAGTTTGTTGAATTTTTTCTTAACATTTTTTGGGATTTTTCTTTTGGCTTTGTATCGACCTATCTGGGTTTTTTGGCTTTTTATTATTTCTTTGCCGTTAGAGAGTGTAATTATTTCTTCTAATCAAATCCCAATTTCTTTTCGACCTTTTCAAGTGATCGGTTTGATATTATTTGTGGCGACGGTTATTTTAATCGGATTGAAGATAAAGAATAAAAATTTGCCCAAATTGATTGAATTTAATAAGCAGAAACTTTTTAAGAGAGGGCTTCATTTTGGTTTAGCAGATAGTCTGGTTTTAATTTTATGTTTAGTGTCTTTTATCTCTTTGATAAATTCTTTAGTTTTTAGAGCGACTTTGAAATTAAATTTAGTTTTGCTGTCTTTCGCAATGCTATATTTTTTAGCTCGGTTTTATCTTCAAGAGAAACAGAGAAAATTGGAAGCCTTATGGTTTTTTGTGGCAACTTCTTTGCCGGTTTTGATTTTTGGAATTTATCAAGCGGTGGCTTTTAAATTAAATTGGGTTGATTTCCAGGTCTTTGCCGAACGATCTAACGGAACTTTCGCTGAACCAGATTGGTTCGGAATTTATTTAGTTTTTTTGGCTTCAATAATCTATTGGGTAAAATTGGAACTTTTTAGGACTAAAAACAGTACTATGATTGGTCACTTGGAATTACGTCAAGTGGGTCAGTGGTTTTTGAATTTTTATTTATTGCTAATATTTTTAGTTTTATTATTGACCGTAGCTCGAAGCGCTTGGTTGGGATTTTTAGGATTAACTGTTATTTATTTTGGCTTACTAGTTTGGCAGAAATATTTATTTAAATTGAAAAATTTCAAAATTAAAAGCTTTTTTAAAGATGTTTTAGCAATTGGTTCGGCTTATTTTATTTCAATTTTAGTAATAATTATTTTTGGTTTGTCCAATTTTAATTTAGTCGATCGCGCCAGTAGCTCAGTTAGTGGTTTACAAGAAATAACGATCAGCTGTGAAGAAAATTCACAAGTTCCTGCAGAAATTTCTGGGATTGATGTTTTAGAACAATATAATTGCCGACACATTAACTTGGAAGATATTGATGAAGAAATATTACTAGGTTCTGAAACCAAAAAAGTTTATCGACCTGATCCTAACATCAAAATTAGAAAAGATATTTATGGAACCACTTGGGCAGAAATTAAAAAACATCCCATTATTGGTCAGGGGCTAGGAAGTTCTTCTGAAGTTCTAGGGGAAGACAGTTTCGGTCATGGTTTGAACGCCTCCAACATATTTTTAGAAGTTTGGTTTTCTTGGGGAATATTAGGACTAATTATCTTTTTAGGACTATTTTTATTACCAGGAATTTTGGCTTTTAAAAATCTTTGTCTGAAATCAGAAAATGCTGGATTTGATATTTTTATAATTTTGACTAGCGTGGCGCTAATAATTCCGAATCTTTTTAATGCCGGAATTTTTCTGTCCATACTTTGGATTTGGCTCGCTATTACCAACAGCTAGACTTTGAAATTCGGCACATTTATTCGTTGAAATTTCCGCTTTTCACTCAACGTATCATCTAATACGTTTCGCTCAATGCTCAATTTTGCCTCGAACTGCACTCAAATTTTAAAGTCTTTGTATTTAGAGTTTCCTTGGATTGCACTCAAATTTAAAATTTTCGATATTGCATGGTGGATTTTTCTTTATTCAGGATTAAATACTGATTTGAAATTTAATGCAAATTTTGGGTTGGTTTTGCGTAATACTATTTGAAACAAATAAATAAACTCATAAATTTCTAATAACATTTGATGAAAGTCGATTTGGATAAATCTTCAGATGAAGATTTAGTTAAGATGGTTTTGGAAAATCCAGATAGTCTAACCTTCTTGGTAAACCGATATTGGGAAAAGCTTTTTTGGTTTGTTAAAAGAATTTCTTATTTTTCCTCAGAAGATATTGAAGATATTTTGCAAGATGTCTTTATAAAAGTTTATAAAAATATTAACAGTTTTGATGAATCCTATAAATTTTCTACTTGGATTTTTCAGATTACACGAAATACCACCATTGATGCGATTCGAAAAAATGGAGCGCATCCTTATGAAATTGGATTGGATCAGGGAGATTTAAAACTAATGTTGGCAGAGAACGGAATTAGCGCTGAGAAACAACTTATCAATAAAGAGAAATTAAAAGAAGTTGAATCTATTTTAAATTCTTTACCTTTTAAATATCGAGAGGTAATGGTATTGAAATTTTTAGAAGAAAAGAATTATGAAGAAATAATGGATATTGTGAAAAAACCGAAAGGTACAGTGGCTTCATTATTGAACAGAGGAAAAACCATTTTTTTAGAAAAAGCTCAAAAGCAAGGATTATTTTTAGATAATTAATTTAAATAGATGACCAAGAAAAATAAAGTTAGTGAAATACTAGCTAAAATTAGAAAAGACGAGATTCAACCTGTTCCTAAATGGCAATGCCGATTATTTAATTGGTCTTTTTGGTTAGCGACAGCCGTGGCAATAATCTTGAGTTCGATTTTCTTTTCCATTATTTTGATTAATCTTTTCGAGATTCCATTGGAAACTTTTCGATACATGCAAGTAGGTCGTTATTTAAGAGTCTTATTTGGAATCTTTCCATTTGCTTGGCTATTTTTGGTGGTGTCTTCATTAATTTTAGGATTGGCGGCCTTTCATAAAACTAAATATGGTTATAGGTATAACTTCGTTTTATTGATGAGCGGTTTTTTATTGATTAGTTTAATATTTGGTTTCGGTTTACACGGGATAAGTGTCAATAAGCCTTTGCGGGAATTTGGTGAGAATCAAATGCCTCATAATATCGGGAGAGGACCTTTCGATAAGGCTCAAAAAGCAGTATTCATTGAAGATGGATTACTAGGTGGAGAAATCATAAGAAGAAAAGAGAACCGTATTTTTATAAAAAATTTACTTAATGAAGAATGGGAAATAATTCATAATGAAAAAACCAAGATAAAAAAAGAAGTTAAATTAATAGAAGGCGATTACATTGTGATTGTTGGAGAGAAAGTAGATGAATTTTTATTTGAAGCTTTTGCGATAAAAAAGATGAAAGATTGTCCTCATTGTCATGAAATGCCTCCTGAGTTTTCTAGATAAATCGCATTATTAACAAGGCCAATATAAAAAATATTAAAGAAAGAAGAGATTTGAAAAAATCTTTTTCTTTATTAAGTTCAGGGATTAGGTCGGAAGCAGCGATATAAATGAATCCACCGGCAGTAATTGGAATTAACCACTGAGTAATTTGCTCGGTTTTTAATATTAATAAATAACCAATCAAAGCTCCAAAAATTGCGAAAAAAGCCGATAACAAATTATACAAAATTGCTTTTTGTTTAGAAAAACCGCTGTAAAGTAAAACTCCAAAATCACTAATTTCTTGAGGAATTTCATGAAGAGCGACTGAAAAGGTAGTCACTATTCCCAAGCTGGGGCTGATTGAAAAAGCGGCCATAATAACTAGCCCATCAATAAAATTGTGAAGGGCATCTCCGAATAGATTTTGAAAACCCAGTAAAGCTTTATGCTCAGTACAATGTTGATTTTGGCAATGATGCCAATGGAGAATCTTTTCTAAAATGAAAAAAATTATAAAACCAAGGATGGTTGATTGAAAAATAGTGGAGGGTAAGTTGTTTTCCAAAGATTCTGGAATTAAATGAAAAAAAGCTCCTCCCATCAGAGAGCCAGCCGAAAAACTAATAAAGAAAAAAAGAATTTTCTCCAGAACAGTTTTTTTGATAGCTAAAGTGAAAACTCCGATTAAGGAAATTAAACTAATAATGAAAGTCGCTATTAGCGCGTAGATTAATTCCATAACTATTTATAGTTAGTAGGTAGTTAAATTTTACAAGAATTAGCTTGAATTAACAAGTCAAAAAAAGTTTTGCAGTTTTTTAAAAAATCAGTTAAAATAAATTTAGGTTGCAATTCGGATTGCAATTTTGTATTTAATTTTTAAAATAAAAATAAACAATGAAATTTGCTTTACTTTCAATTTTAGCGGCTTTAATTCTTATTTTTTCAGGTTGTTCTAACTCGAAAGAAGGAGAGTTAAATAAGAAACTAAGTAGTATTCAGTTCGAAGAAGAAGAAAATTCTGCCGTAGAAAAAACGAAAGAAGTTAATAAAGATAATAATTTAAAACAATCAATGTCTATGAAATACAATGAAGAGCAAATAGTAGTTATGAAAACTAGCCTGGGTGATATAAAAATTAAGCTTTTTACTCCAGATGCACCTAAAACAGTTAATAATTTTTTGAAACTAGCGGAAACCAATTTTTACAATGGAACTAAATTTCATCGAGTGATTAAAGATTTCATGATTCAAAGTGGGGATCCATTAACAAAAGAGATCGATAAATCAAAGTACGGAACTGGCGGCCCTGGTTATACCTTTGAAGATGAATTCAATAGCCATAAATTAGTCCGAGGTTCTTTGGCGATGGCTAATTCTGGACCTAATACCAATGGTTCTCAATTTTTTATCGTAACGGCCTCAGAAGCTGCTTGGTTAGACGGAAAGCATACTAATTTCGGGGAGGTCATTGAGGGATTGGATGTAGTTGATAAAATTGAAACAGCCGAAGTTGATGGGAGAGATTGTCCTCTGGAAAATATTGAAATAAAAAATATCGAAAGAATTGAAGCAGAATAAAAACTCTAGACAATTTTTGTTAGGTGTATATAATAATTGAGGTTCTTTATTTGATATTAAGATAATGGAGGGTATAATTTAAAATAAAATTAAACTGGTTATCTACAAAGAATACTGCGTAAAATCGTGGTTTTTTTGTTGTTTAAAATGCGTATTAAAATTAAGAATAAGATCAAAATTCAAGTATCTGCTATTGACAATAAAGAAGATTTAGTGTAAAATGTACTTTCATCTGATAATTGGATAATTTTTAATTTTAATTAAAATGAGTGAATCAATGATGATTACAATTTATGTTGCTTTGATTGTAGCAAGCGTTTCTGTAGCGGTATTGATTGCCTTTCAGATTGCTATTTTTATCTATCTTCAAAATGCAGAGTTTAACTTAAATAGTAAGATTGAAAAAGTTAAAAGATTTTTTTCGGAAAGTATTATAGTTTTTTTAAATCCTGCTTCTAAAGTAAAAGTAAATAAAACTAAAAAAGCTTAATAATAGTTTTAATCTTTTTTCGAATAAAATTCCCTCTCATTAGAGAGGGTTTTTTGTTTGAAAAAATATTTTCAAAATACTTTTTTATTTTATTTCGCTTGTTTTTTATTTAGAATGAGATATATTTAAATATACGTGGATTAACTTATCGTAATAAATTATTCGAAAATTTATAAAAATGGAAATAAAAGAGAGAATAAAAAAAGCTTTCAATAGAGCTGACAAAAAGGTTATAGTTTTTTTGTTAGGGTTAATATTATTGTCTGGATTGGTGCGTGGTTATAATTTCAAGGAATGGTTATTGGTGCGAGCTGACCAGGTTCGAGATTCTGAAATGTCTAAAGAAGTTTTAGATAATGGAGTTGGTCATTTAAGATTATTGGGACCAAAAATTACAACCGTCAAATTATCCACTGAAGAGGGAAGAGTCGATACTCTTAATATGGGTCCTTACTATTATTATGTTCAAGCGTTGTCGATGAAAATTTTTGGAAATCCAAGTCCTTGGACAATTGCTATTCCGGATTTTATATTATCGCTTTTAGCGATACCTCTCTTTTATTTAATTTTAGCTAAATTTTTTACCAAAAAAACTAGTTTTATCGTCACCATCCTTTTCAGTTTTTCTTTTTTGATCATTCAATATTCAAGATTTTCTTGGAATCCTAATCAACTGATTTTTTGGCAGTTGTTATTAATTTTTTCATTATTACAATTTGAGGCTAAGAAACTCAAGGCTGGATACTGGTTAATTATCGGATTTCTGGCTTTACTAATTATTTCGCAATTACATTTTTTAGCTACAGCAGGAACAGTTATGGTTTTTATTGCATTTTTTATTTATCAAAAAGCCTGGAAAAAATTAAAATTAAAGCACTATTTTATCGCAATTTTATTGTTTGCAATTTTTCATATCCCAATGGTTATTAGTGATATAAAAAACGATGGAGATAACTACAGAAGATTTTTAGCGGGAATTTCTCAGCAATCTAGTGAAAAAAGTTTAAAAAAGAACATTATAGAGAATGTTGAAAAAAATGCTCGTTTTTATTTCTATTTTAACTTACCAATTAGCGAGGAAGAAGTTCCTGGGATTGTGACTATTCGATTTTTTTATTTATTTCTTTCTTTGACTTTGGTGTTGGCTATTTTTTATGGTAAATTCAAATTTCTAAAATCTATTAATCCAAAGAGAAAGAAAACATTAGCTTTTTTAATTTTATTATATTTCGGATTCTTTTTCTTAGTGAATATTAGCGTAGCTGATCGCCTAGAAAAACCTCGTTATTGGTTATCAATTGCCCCGATTTCATTTTTTATTTTAGCTTTTTGGTTAGAGTTAATTGGAAGTATTCAGAGGAAATATTTATCAATAATATTATTAGTTGGAATTGCGGGGCTTCTGTTTTTCGAAAATGGATACAGCGTCTATTATTGGTATTCTTCTTTGGTTGAGGGAGAAAAACAAGAGCTTCCGTTTAAAGATCCAATTTTGCGACCTCATCGAGAACTAATAACTTTTGGCGAAATAGAAAGAGCTTCTGACTATATGGCAAAGAAGGCGGCTAAAGCAAAAACGGACGTTTGTTATTTAAGTTCTGATTATCAAATAAAAAATGCTTTTAAATATATTATCGGCTATAAATATCCAGAAGTTTTAATTAAAAGATTGGATGATGAAAATGAGAGCTCTGGGGATTGTTTGATGTTTGTTGTTTCTAAAAATGATCAAAAAATTCAGGGCGTGAAAGATGATTTGGCCGATCGTTTTATCTATGAAAAAATTGGTCGAGATGGGGCAATAATTTTGTGGCAATTGCAAGTTAAGCCAGGATCAGAAAAACCAAAACGAGGGAAGGAAATTTTTATATCAAATGAAGAAACGGATCCAAAGATTTATTTGTGGAAAGAGGTGTTCTAGTTCATAAAGTCCGTAAAGTCTTTAAAGTCCGTAAAGTCGAAAGTTTCTGTTGCAAAATTTTCAAAGGAATATGAGCATAAATACTTGGCTGAAAAGATTTAAAAAGCGTTAACGAATTTTTTAATGTGTGCTAAATTGTAATTATAAGTTGTAAAAGTTTATAATGTCTAAAAGAAAACTAATCGTTACTAGTTTTTTGGTTTTGTTTTTAATCGTGTTTTTTTATGTTATTTTTTTAAAAAGAGAAAATCGAGTTGATGTTCCAGAAGAAAAGATAGTTGCAAATAAAATTGAATTGAAGATTGGTTATATTACCGATTTACATTGTTATAGTAAATTAAATTCGAAGACCAACAAATGGGAAGTTAATTGGCGCTGTTCTCAGCCGATGGCTAATTTTACTAAGCAAATGAATGAAAATTATTTGCCTGATGTAATTATAGAAGGAGGTGACATGGTTGACGGACGAGATGATCAAGAAAAAGTGCTTTATCCAGTAGCATTGAATTTATTTGATAGTTTTAAAGCGCCGGTTTATCATATTTTGGGAAATCATGAGACGAGAGGTTTTTTGAAAAGCGACTGGTTGGGTTTTACTGGTTACGATAAGCCATATTACTATATTGATGTTAGGGAATATCGATTAATAGTTTTGGATGGTAATAATAAACCCGGAGAAAACGGCACAAGTATTGAAACTTCGCCAGATCTTCAATATTATCCAGGTTATCTTGATCAAGAACAGAAAATATGGCTAGAGAAAACTCTTCAAAAAGCTGAAGATAAAACAGTTTTGATTTTTATTCATCAACCACCTTTGAATAAAACTATTTTAAAAGATTCTAGAGAATTATTTTTTGAAGGTGATAAAATAAGAGAATTATTTTCTCAATATGGGGTCAAGGCTGTTTTTTCAGGCCATATCGAAGAATTATGTAATATTGAAGAAGAGGGAGTTGAATATTATATTTTGAAAGGAGTCCACAAAGACAATGTGCAATTGCTAGAAAAAGACGCGCGAAAAGATCAGGGAATTTTTTATGAAATCTTAATAGATGAGAATCAGAAAGTAATTGTTAAAATGTTTTTTAAAGAAGAAAATTCTGATGAATATGATAATTTAATAGTTAATAAAGAAACGGCTTTTTGCAATAATCAAAGTATTCAAAATCCCGAAGAATACAAAGGTTGGGTTGATCAAGAAAAATTGCGAGAAGAACAAGAAGAGCAGGAGGAAGATGATAACGAGAATGAATAATTAAAATCGTTCCAAATAAACAAAAAATATGAAAAATAAATGTGGCTTAACTGTCATACCCCCAACTTTTAACGAAAAAGATAACGTGAAGCCTTTGCTTGATATTATTTTTAAGGCTATGAAAGGCAAGAATATCGATTACGAAGTTTTATTTGTGGATGATAGCAGTGATGAAACTCCAAAGGTCATTAGAAAAGAAATCGAAGCTCGAAAAGAGATGAGTGTTCGAATGCTTCATCGATCCAAGGAAAGAAGAACTGGATTAGCGACAGCCTTCATTGAAGGTTTTGAAAAATCTAAGGGAGAATATATTTGTTGTATTGATAGTGATTTGCAACACCCACCCCAAGTAATTCCGAAACTTTTCCAAAAAGCTATCGATGATCAAGCTGAAATAGTTTTTGGCACTCGATATATCAAGGGAGGTAGTGCTGAGGGCTTGGGAAGTCTTAAGACTTTTTATGGATTTTATCGAAGAGCAGTGTCAATCGGTTTGAAATATTTCACTCAAATAATTTTTATTCCTGCTAGGCAAACTTCAGATCCTTTGGGAGGTTTTTTCTTGCTTAAAAAAAGTATTTTAAAAGGTGCTAAGCTTTATCCCCGAGGATTCAAAATATCAGTAGAAGTTTTAATGCGAACAAAACATAACAAAGTTAGTGAAGTTCCTTATACGTTTTTAAAAAGAGAAAATGACGACAGTAAGGCCACTTTAAAACAGGGATTGGAATTTTTTAAACATCTTTGGAATATTTTTACTACTGTTCCTGAGGCTGGAAGGTTTTTGAAATTTTGTTTAGTGGGCGGAAGTGGGGTTTTTGTTAATTTGGGAGTGCTCTATACTTTGGTTGAATTTTATAAAATGGGAGAGAACTTTTCTTGGGCGATTGCCGTAGTTTTATCAATTCTTTCCAATTATTTCTTGAATTCACTGTTTACTTATAGCGATAAAAAATCAGAAACTAGAAATGAAAGTATGCGAAGAGTGGTATTTTATTATTTGATTTCATTTTTTACCATGTTTTTTAATTTTTTGGTTTATCGGGCGATGATAAATTTTGGAATACATTATATTATGGGTGCTTTTGCTGGAATTTTAGTGGCGACTGTGATGAATTTTATTTTAGTTACCAAGCTTGTTTGGAAGCTAAAAATAAAATAAAATCTTTAGATTCGTTACACTTTTTTGTCGAATTTTACGTCACTCACTCGATGTATCATCGACTACATCTCATTCAGTACTCAAATTCTCCTCAAATTGTAACGAATCTAAAAATTTTAAAAATTATTTTAAATGAATGAAAGATTGGAAGCAGTTTATCAAAAAAAATTCGGTAGTAATAATATTAGCGCTTATTATTTTAGGTGGAGTTTTTGTTCGAGTTTATAATTTTGAAGATTGGCTTTATTTCAAAGCTGATCAAGTTAGAGATGCTAAATTAGCTACCGCTGCTTTTGAAAATGGACCCGGAGAATTGACCTTGTTGGGACCACGCGCCGCGGGAACTTTTTTGAGATTAGGGCCTGCTTTCTATTATATGCAATATGCTTCGACTAAAATATTTAACAGCGTTGAACCACATATTTTTGCTTTTCCTGATTTGCTTTTTGCGATTTTGACTATTCCGCTTTTGTTTTATTTTTTGCGACAATTTTTTTCTCGAAGAAATTCACTTTTATTGACGGCTATTTATAGTTTTTCCTTCATTATTATTCAATACGCTCGTTTTGCTTGGAATCCTAATTCAATAGCTTTTTGGGGATTGTTGTTTATTTTAAGTCTCTACAAAGCTTCTGGGGAAGAAAATTCCAGGAAAGCTGGCTACTGGCTTTTAGGCACGGCTTTTTCTTACGCGATTGCTAGTCAACTGCACTTTGTAGCTTTTGTCGGATATCCGATAGTGATTTTTTTATTTTGGTTTAAATATTTTCCTAAAAAAATTAATTGGAAATATTGGATAGGTGCAATTTTGATTGGATTATTTTTTTACATCCCCGTGATTATTAGCGATGTTCACACTAATGGAGATAATTTGAACCAATTTATTTATGCGGTGACTGCCAAGACTGGAGATGGTGATTCTGATTTAAGAGAAAAGATGAGACAGGTCAGTATTGCTTTTTCAATGTTCTTAACCTCTTTCGGGCATAAGGATAGTTTTATTTCGACTTGGAATGGATCAATCTTGATATTCTTGGGATTGGGGTCATTGGGTTATTTATGGAGAACTTGCAAAGAAAAAAGATCATTCCTTTATTTAATCTTAATTTGGTTCTTGGTTTTTGTAGCGCTTCAACTTAAAACTGACACTAGCATGAAGCCTCGTTTCTTTATGCCAATTGCCGCTGTACCATTTATTTTTTTGGGTTTCATCTATGTTTTCTTGGATAAATTTAAAAGCATAATCTTAACTGGATTAATTCTGTTTTCTTTTTTGATAATATTATTGCTTAATTATAGCGGAATAAAAATGGCTTATGGTTATTATTCCAATCAAGACAAAGGAGAAATTAGCAGAAAAATATTTTTGAAACAAAATGATGCGAAAGTTTTAGAGCAACATAAATTAGCTACAAAATATATGGCGGAGGCAGTTTTAAAATCTGGTAAAATAGCTTGTTTTTATTCTGTGGCGGATTATGAAAGAACTTATGAGTTTCTTTTTGAAGTGTATTATCCTGATGTTCAATACGATCGAATTAGTAAGGCCATCGAAGATAAAAATGCTTGTCAGTATTTTTCTGTGGCTACTGCTGATAGCGAAAAACGAACAGGTAATAATTATAAGGATTATTTTGATTTTAAAGGCTCAAAGAAATTTGGTCGAATTGAAATCTGGAATCTTATTGCTAAAGAAAAATTTATTAATTATAAGAAAGAAGAAGATTTAGCTAGAAAAGAAAACCAGGAAGTAGAAGAAAAAACTGACGAGGAGATTGCTGAAGAGCTCGAAGAATCTTTGCAGAAAACAATAGGCGAAATTGATAACAAAATAGAAGAGAAAACCAAAGCTCCTGATCGTTTGGAGAGAGTTTTGTGGAGAGATGTTTTTGGAAAATAGCTTGGCAAGTAGGGTTGATTTTTTCTTTTGGAGATGTTATGATGAATCTTGTTATTTGGGGGCGTAGCTCAGCTGGTTAGAGCGCCTGCCTGTCACGCAGGAGGTCGCCGGTTCAAATCCGGTCGTCCCCGCATAGATTAAATCCCTTTATTTAAGGGATTTTTTGGTGGATGAAAATTTTACTGACAGGACGATGTTTGAGCTTTTGAAATATAATTTTGTTTTTAACATTGACGTAATTAATAATCCATGCTATTATCGATCATTACCTATTTAGGTAATTTTTTATTTTTTGGAATACCTATTTCAACAGTCCTCAGAAATGAGGATGAAAAAAGGAGGAATGATGAATTGTGATAAGAGAAAAGAATGTGATAAAGAACTTCATTGTCAAATGTGTGGCAGGTTTCTCTGTCATCCAAAGAAAGAAGCTCAATTACAATGTCTGTCTTTTTGTGAGACGGAGGGTCACTACTGCCTTCCGGATAATAAGTGTCTCTGTATTTCTTGTAAGAACAAAGGAAATGATTGAATTGAATCCCTCATCTAATCAGGCATCGAAATTGGGATATTAAAGGCAAGTTTTACGCCTCTAAGTGAAACAAAGGTTTGAGAGGACACCTGCCAACGTGTAAAGTCCTCTTTTTTTATTGGAAAAATATTTTGTTAAAGCGATTAAATAATTTTTATACATTGGTTGCTGAAACTAAATTCTTATTTATTTTTTATAAACAAGAAGGTTTAAAATCCTTTTGAAAAGCTTTAAAACTTTCTTCGACACTCTTCCAGTCAAAAGTTCTAAACTCGTGCCTAAGTCCCCGCATATCAAAACACCTCTACTAGAGAGGTGTTTTTTTATTAATTTTGGGTTTTGTCAATTCGTGCTTTACAGTTATTCTAATTATAGTGTATAATAAACAACAAGAGATATATAAAATATAAAATGAAAAGTTTTAAAAAGAAGTTTTTGTTGTCGATAGGGCTACTTGCTATTGTAGGTGCTCTTTTTATTTTTTGGCAAGTCAAAAAAACTCAAGCGGGAGCGTTATCTAATTTAGCAGTTAGTGTGGCTAGCGATGTTTATACGGTTACATTAACACCTTCGACAACGATTCCGGTTGACGGAAAGGTTTATGTGAGATTCGGTGATGATACTGATCAATATAAAGTCCAAATTCCAGCTGATCCAGCGGATGCTGGAAGTTCAGCGGCAATTAGCGGATTAGTCAGAAGTACCCCCATTATATTAATTGCTCAAGTAGGAACAGAAATTTCCGCAGGGACAGTTATGACAATTAAGACGGATAATTTAACTTTACCGATTGTAGATGGACGCTATATGGTTTCTATGTGGACAACCAATAGTAGTGATGATGTGATTGACGGTTCACAGTCAATTACGGAGGATAATTCTGCTTATTATACGATTGGAAACCCTTTCGCCTATGGTCGAGTTCTCGATCCTGACGGAGATCCAGTGCTAAATGCTCATGTTGACATTCAAAACGGTACTCCAGAAAATTCTTTTTGGAGTTATGGAATAACAGATGCTTTGGGATATTATTCCATAGGAGAAATGCGAGAAGGAACTCTTTCGAGTGATATGGGTATTATGCTAATTGTACAGGCACCGTTTACATCAGAGTATTCTCATCTTGGGAATATTGAGATAACTGATACTTATGAGGGTTTTACTCTGGAGAAAAATTTTCAGTTTATTTTGCCGACAAAAACAATTTCAGGAACAATTAAATATGATAATGGCGATCCTGTTAATGATGCAAGAATTAATTTTTGGTCAACCGATGGAGGCGGTTGGTCAGACGCGAGGACCAATGTTAATGGAGAATACTCTACTTTAGTCAAAGGAGGAAAATGGGATATAATGCCACAGGCAGACTCGAGTGATGATTGGTCTTATGGCATGCCACCAGCTGGAGTTTCTTTTGAACGAGATACTGTGGTTGAATCTCAGGCGGTTAATTTTACTGTTCAACGAGCTAATTGTACTATAACTGGGAATATTCGTCTTCCTGATGGTTCTGTTCCAGCGGATACTAATGATTTCAATGTGAATGCTTTTTCTATGAATGGCATGGGAGCAAATGCTCAATTGAGCGGAGATGGATCTTTTACTCTAAGTATTCCAGTGGGAGCCTATAATTTGGATGTCCATGATATGGAACAGAATTATTCTGTACCAGATTTGGCACCAGTCAGTTTAGCTGAAAATGAAGTCTTAGACATAGGGACAATTACTCTAATAGCTCGAAGCGGAACAATCACCGGTTTTGTTCTGGATCAAAATGGAGATTCAGTTGGAGTTCAGTTGAATGTTTCAGCTCATAGGATGAGAGGAATGGGATGGGCAAATACGATGACTGATGTCGGTGACGGTAGTTTTACGCTAAATGTTTTTCCGGGAGAGTGGATGCTTGAATTGCAGTCATTTACTGGCCAGGGAAGTGAATATGTGATGGATGGCAACCCGGAAAGTATTAAGATTGTAGCCAATGAAACAGTTTCAAAAAATCTTACAACGGTGGCTGCTACAGCAACGATTTCTGGAAGTATTGTTGATACGGACGGAGTGGCGATTACAGACATGTTCGGATGGGTTTTTGCAGATAAAGCAGGAATCGAATCTTTCAAGGGGCCAGGGCTTGGGGGGCCAGTTTCTAGTGGAAGATATGAAATTAGTGTTCCAGCAGGAACGTATGACGTTGGTTTGGGAATGATGCCAGGGTCTGAGTATTCATCTGGTGATTCAGTTAATGTTACTGTCGCTGATGGTCAAACTGCCGATCATGACATTTCTGTTTTTGGGAATGATATGACAGTGTCAGGTGAAATCAGAGATGAAGATGGGAATGAAGTTAAAGGTGTGTTTATGGAGGTATTTGCTACAAATGACAATGGGGGGTGGCAAAGTGCTTTCATAGATCAGTCAAGCGGAACTTTTACTCTTAACTTATCTTCGCGAGTTGATCCGTGGCATATTGGTTATTTCGTTGATCCTGATACTGGATATTTCTCAGAAAAATTAACAGACAATGATATTATTGGTAGTTCTGGAGATACGTTTATAAAAAATATCACAATTAGAAGTGCAAATGCAACAATTACGGGAACAGTGTTGGACAGTGGTGGAGACCCGATGTCTGAAGTATTTGTATTTGTCGACAATCGAACCGAAAAAGATGAAGAAAGAATAGAAGAGGAACCAATGTTCATGGGACCAATGTTTATGAATGATAATATTACTGGAACTGATGGAACATTTAGTATTCAAGTTCCAGCAGGAACGTATAATGTTGGAGCGTCAGTTCCAAGAGATGCTTATCCGACTTTAATCAATCCAGATATTGTTGAAGTAATAATAGGCGCTAATGAAACGGAAACTGGAGTACAACTGGCATTTTCTAATACTGACGCAATAATTACCGGTACGGTATATTTAGACGGAGTTGCTCAAGAGGCATTTGTTTGGGCTTGGTCGGAAGAAGGTGGTTACAATGAAACCCAAACTAACACTAGCGGTGTTTATACTTTGAATGTGACGCAAGGGGATACTTGGCATGTTGGAGTAAATAATGATGTAGTGGGTTCAACTGATTATATTCAATCCAATGAGTATGAAATTGAAGTTGGTTCAAGTTCGGAGACTCAGGACATTACCATGGAAACTGTCGAAGATGGCTTGGTCGAGTTGGTTTCGACGACATTTGATTCTACTAGTCCCAAAGTTTCAAATTTGAGTGATGGCGCTCGAGTTTCAGTGCCAGCCAACGCTCTAGCCTCTGAGGGTAATGTAACCTTAAATGCATCGACAACGTCAGAAGTTCCAAGAACTATTAATGCCAAGCCAGTGGGAACAGGATTAGAGCTAACTGCATCCGAGAGTGATGGTAGTTCAATAACTTCATTTAATTCGAATGTTACGGTGGTAATACCCTATGACGAAGATGAGGTAGCCGATGGTTTAATTGCTGAGGATGACCTAGTAGCAGCTTATTGGGATGAGACCAACGGAATTTGGCAACCACTAGACAATTACTCGATTGATAAGGAAAATGATACGGTTACTTTTTCGACAAGCCATTTTACGACATTTTCTTTAATAGGCGATTTAGTAGATGGAGATGATGATAGTATTAGCACCAGTGATCAGCGACCGAAAATTAGAAAATGGGAAGCTTTGCGATATTTTACTGAAAGCGGGAAAGAGAGACTTAAATTGGTAGTCAAAGGGCATCATTTTGATGATGATGCTGATGTAACAATTGGAAGTAAAAGTGCTAGCTCGGTGAAAGCGTCTAATAGCGGGAAAAGAATTGTAGCACTCTTTAATATGGAAAAATTACGCAAGAAGTATGATCCGAAAAGAAAAATAAGGGTGATTAATGAGAGTGAGGCAGAACGTAAAGCAAAAAAGAAAATCAATTTAAATAAGATACCTTTAAGAGTTCGATTTGGCGAGATCAACGGGGTAACTCCAGAGGGAATTGGAAATGCTCAACAGATCTTGAAAAATCTTGGGTATTTTAATCACTCAGAGATAACGGGTACTTTTGGTTTAATTACTCAGCAGGCAGTGAGGGATTTTCAAATAGCAAATAATATTTCGGCGGTAGGGATCATTGGGCCGAAAACCAGGGCCAAGCTAGAAGAATTTAGAGAAGAGGGATTGAAGGGAAAATAGGTTTAGTTTTTACGAAGGTTCATTTGGATTAATAAATATTAAGTCCAGTGTCGTGGGGGGGCAGTGAGATTTTTTTGGTTTTCAAAAAATAGATTTAAATTTTGTTTAGTCTGTCTGATATATCAAAATAATTCTACCTGGGGGTGTTTTTTTGTTATCATTGCAGTAAATATACTTTTTTAAAAACTAAATAGAATTGAAAGTTAAAATTAACTTTTAATTTTATGAATAAATTTGATTTAAAACAATTTATTGGTTTGGAAGGGCTGAAGAGAAAACGTTTTTTATTTGAAAATTATTTTATTCCCTTAGGCGTATCATCAATTTTTTATTATCATTATCATTCTTTTATTTGATTTTGATTAAAAACGGGATCCATACTAATTAGTGGAGCCTGTTTTTTTTGTTGGTAAAATTTAATTATGCTAAGATGTTATTAATAATTAGAATAACCAATAAATATTAATTTATTTATATGAGTGAAAATTTTCCAGGAGAGATGTTTAAAAACAAGAAAGAAGAACTGACAAATGATGAAATAGCTGAAATAGGGAGAAAAATAATAACCGAAAAAGAAAATAAAGAAAAACAAATTGTAAAAGGAATAATATATAAAAATGATATTGAGATTAAGAGAGGCGAAGTCCCAACCGAAAGAGAAATAACGGAAACTATTAGAGACTTAATCGCTGGTAATAAATTTGAAGTGAGTCGAGAAATTATTGATCTAGATAAAGGCACAATTTTAAGAGAGATTAATATTCCAACAAAAGATGGGCATATTGAATATGAGTATATGAGAAAAGGGAATCACGGTAGAATGAAAAGTTTAAATTCAAATATTAGTATTGCTTATTATGATAAAAATGGGATGCCAGAGGGTGGTGGGATAGTAGCTCGATATAATAACGGAAGATGGAGATTAATTACTTAATTTTTAGATGAAAAATAATAAAAAAGTTGTGGTGGGATTTTCGGGGGGAGTGGATTCGGCGACGGTGGTGAAAATTTTGAAAGAGAAAGGATATGAGCCGGTGGCGGTTTTTTTAAAGATGTTTCCGGGGAAAAATTTAGATGAAATTAGAGCTTTGGCGGGCAAACTGGGAGTGGAATTGATAGTAAAAGATATCTCAAATATTTTTTCGGGTTGTATAATTAAAGATTTTTTGGATGAATATCAAAATAATCGAACCCCTAATCCGTGCGTGAAGTGTAATTTCGAAATTAAGTTTAAAACTCTTCTGGAAGTGGCCGATGAGTTGAGAATTGAGAAGGTTGCTACTGGTCATTATGCTCAAATTAGAGCTTGTTCGGAATCTTTAAACGATGGAATTTTTAAATTATTTAAAGGACAAGACCAGAAAAAAGATCAATCCTATTTTTTGTATCGTTTAACTCAAAAAGAATTGGCTCGGATAATTTTTCCATTAGGAGAAAAGCAGAAAGAGAATATTAAAAAAGAGGCCTTAGAAAATAAATGGTTTGATGAAATTAAAGAATCACAAAATGTTTGTTTTTTGGCTGAAGAAGAAAAAGTGCAAGATTTTTTGAAAAAAAACTTAAATACTTCGGAAAACAAACCAGGTGATATTGAAAATGAAAAAGGTGAAGTTTTAGGTAAGCATCAAGGACTGGCTTGTTATACTCAAGGGCAGAGAAAAGGTTTGGATTTATCAGGAGGGCCGCTTTATGTAATCGGAAAAGATCTGGTCAGAAATATCTTGTTGATTAGTGAAAACAAAGAACACCCAGCGTTGATGAATAAAGAAATCTATTTAGAGCAGGTTAATTGGATCTCTGGAGAGCCTGAGGAAGAAAAAATTTATCAATGTAAGTCTCGTTATCGAATTCAGAGTAGTTTGGGAAAAATTGTAAAAGAAAAAGATAATTGGAGAATTATCTTAGAAAATCCGCAGTGGGCAGTGGCGGAAGGTCAGTCGATGGTGGTTTACAAGAAAGATGAAGTTATGGGTGGAGGAATTATTAAAAAAGTTCAATAATTAAAATAATAAAATGGCAATCAACCCCAGTGAAGAAAGAGCGCTTAGAAATCAAGAGAGAAGATTCAGCGCTGACCTTTTAGTCAAAAGGAATCGGCTGGTAGTTTTAAAAAGAAATGAAGAAGAATTGGTTACAGAAAAACGTCAGTTAGAAATGGACGGGAAGCGTCTTTTGGTTGAGCAACAAGAATTAGAAAAAAATGAAAAACAAATTCAAAGAAAAGTTTATGAATTAGAAAAGGACATTAAATATCTAGAAAAACAACAACAAGAAGCTCAGACAGAAGTGAAGAGAGTAGCATAGAAACTGTCTAAAATCTCGACGTAAAATAATCGAAAAAATCTATACTCATTCACTAATAATTTCAGCGTTTTATTCGAATGCGAGAATTTAGACAGTTTCTTAATTTTTTGTTTTAAATATTTTTAATAAATTTAAGAAGATAAAACCACCGATTAAGGCAGTGATTAATTGTGGCCATTGAAACATTGCGATTAAATTAGCGTTGAGTTGTCCGGCGACAATATAGACAATAGAATAAAGGAAACCAAATTTTAGAAAACTGGCCGTTAAAACACCAATTATAGGTGTTTTTTTGAAGGTTGAGAAAGAGGCTAATAAAATAATATTAGAAATTATGATGTAGGGAATTAGCATTACCATCGGAGCAGGAAGCAATCCTCGAAGCAAAGCAACAGTGGAAGGCAAAATGGCAATCATCATTGCGTTTGCTAGCGGCAGTCTGTAAGCAGCTAAAAATAACAAAGAATTTACAATAGTCCCGGTTAATATTTGATTGGCAGAAGCGTGAGCCAATAGAGCTGGCGCGATAATGATGGCGATAGTTAATCCAATAGTCCAAGTTAGTTCATTAGTTTTACAGCTAATCCAAGATTGTGATTTAACTAGACTGATTATTTTATTTTTCATTTTATATTTTTTAATACTAAGTGTTATAATAATAACATAAAATCTAAAAATTTTCCAGAAATTAATTGTTATCATTGCAGCAACAAGGTTTACACTTTCTAAAAAATAAATACAATTAAAAGTTAGTTTTAAACTTTTAATTTTATGAATAAATATGATTCAAGATACCTTATG
>Ga0075122_10000560_pt1 | contig 29143 bp, 30 predicted proteins | sample AntAceMetag02UKB_FD_69790 | JGI IMG/M metagenome (GOLD analysis project Ga0075122, IMG submission 69790) | Saline lake microbial communities from Ace Lake, Antarctica - Antarctic Ace Lake Metagenome 02UKB | ecosystem: Environmental > Aquatic > Non-marine Saline and Alkaline > Saline | place...
AATTTTATAATTTTGGAGTTTTAGTTTTTCCTGGCAATTACAAGAGCTTGAATAACTTTGGGTTTTAATTTTCTTAATTGCTTTCCACATTCGAAAAGAGTGCTACCAGTAGTGCAGATGTCGTCGACTAATAATATTCGGCGATTTTTTATTTTGTCGATTGCCTTTAAGTTGACTTGAAAAGCATTTTCAATATTTTTTTGACGCTCTTCGGATTTTTTAAGGTTAGCTTGGGGGTTGGTATATTTAATTCGAGTTAAAATTTCGGTGTTGATTTCAATAGGGAAGCCAGGGAGAAGATTTCGGGATAAATTTTGGGCTAATAATTCGGCCTGGTTAAATCCTCGCCAGCGAAGCCTTAAGGGATGGAGAGGAATAGGGATAATTAAGTCGGGAATTATCAGTTTATTTTTTCGATAAGTTTCAACTAATAATCTAGCCAGCGGATCAGAAAGTTCATCGATGAATCGATATTTAAAAGAATGAACCAATTTTGAAATTAATGGATTGTCGAAGCTAGTAGCAGTAGTGAGATTATCAAGAGGAGGTTTGGTGGGTTTGCAATAACGACAAACTTCACCAGATTCGGTGAGGGATTTTTGACAAATAGGACAGACTTGGAAGGAATTGATTTTAATTAAACCCAAGCAACTTAGGCATAAAAACGTTCCTTCTTTTTGGCAGTGAAGGCATTTTTTGGGGAGGATGATGTCCAAAATTTGAGTCTCTAGGTTTTTGAGGAATTGATTAATTTTTAACATGATTCAAAAAAGATATAAATTACTCAAAATTATTGCCTACCGGCAGGCAAGCAAATTGTTCCAAACTATTCCAAGTTAAATTCAAATGTCAAATGACTGAAAATTCAAAATTTTTTGACATTTAGACTTTAAATTTTAAAATTGACTTGGAGTAGTTCGTAGTATTTTGAGTTTTGAGCTTTATTTTATGATTATCTTTTTGTTTTCGACTTTTAGTTTAATCTCTTTTGGATTCTTTTTAATAATTTCTTGAGCGACTAGAGGTTCAATTATTTTTTCAATTTGTTTTTTAATTAAGCGAGCGCCTTGTTGAGGGCTTTCGCTTTCTTGAGCAATTAAATTTTGAACTGGTTGGCTGAAAGTTAATTTAGTTTTTCTTTCTTGCAATCTTTTGACTAATTTTTGCAGTTCGTTTTTGGCGATTTTTTTAAGATCATCTTTATTGAGATAGTCAAAAATTAAAACGTTATCAAGTCGATTAAGAAGTTCTTTGGAAAGGTTTTGGGAAATTTCTTTTTGGATGGCTTGTCTGGTCAATTTTTTTTGTTTTAAAAGCGAATCATTCTCAGCGTCGAAGCCAATTCTAGATAATTGGTTTAATTCTGAAGTTCCGATATTAGAAGTAAGAATGACAATAGTATTTTTAAAATTGATTAATCGGCCTTTGGAGTCGGTTATTTTACCTTCATCTAAAATTTGTAATAAGATATTTAAAATACTTTGGTCAGCTTTTTCAATTTCGTCGAAAAGTACCACACTATAAGGATTTTGACGAATTTTTTCGATTAGGCTTTTGTCTTCATCATAACCGATGTAACCAGCAGGAGCGCCAAGCAATTTCGAAATTGCGTGTTTTTCCATAAATTCACTCATGTTGATTTGAATCAGGTTGTTGGATTGAAGAGGCGATAATGATTCGGCTAGGATTTTAGCGGTTAAAGTTTTTCCAACGCCAGAAGCACCGATAAAAAGGAACGATCCAAGAGGTTGATCGGGATCGGAAATACCGCTTGATCGTCGTAATAAAGTGTTATAAATTTCTTTGACCACCTTGATTTGTCCGATAATTTTTTTCTGAAGAGCAGTTTTGACTTTGAGCGGAAGATTATGATTTTTTTCGGATAAAAGTTCAATGGGAATTTTAACTGATTCGGCTAAAGTTTCAATAATATCTTGAGATTCAAGTTTGATAGGATTACTTTTTTCGGCTTTTTGAATTTCAGCTTTAATTTTTTGAATTTCTTTTTTAACAGTTTGTTCTTTATCGCGGAATAAAATAGCTTCTTCATAGCGATCAGAGATTACCAGAGATTCTTTTTCGGTAGTAATTTTTTGCAGAATTTCTTTTCTTTGATTGAGTTTTTTGTAAGCTTTGATATTAGTGGAAGTTGTTCTTCTTTTAGCTGAACTTTCGTCAATTAAATCGATAGCGCTGTCTGGCAAAAATTTATTAGGAAAATATCTTTTAGCTAAACTAGCTGTTAGCTTAATAGTTTCTAGCGCAATGGTAATATTATGATATTTTTCATAAAGAGATTTGATGCCAGTTAGAATTTTTTCTGTTTCTTGAATGGTAGGTTCGTTGACAAAGATGGTTTGAAATCTTCTTTCTAAAGCAGCGTCCTTCTCGATACTTTTTCGGTATTCTTCTGTGGTAGTAGCGCCAATTATCTGTAAATCACCTCTGGATAGAGCCGGTTTTAAAAGATTGGCAGCGTCCATTCCTCCTATGGCATTGCCGGCTCCAACTAAGGTATGAATTTCGTCAACGAATAAAATGATATTTTTGTTGGCAGTGGCTTCTTTGACAACTTGTTTTAAACGAGCTTCAAATTCTCCTCGAAAATTAGTTCCAGCAATCATTAGTCCAATATCAAGATTAATTATTTTCTTATTATTCAAATAATAGGGCGCTTTCCCTCGGTTAATTTTTTGAGCTAAGCCTTCCACAATGGCAGTTTTTCCGACGCCTGCTTCTCCGACTAAAACCGGATTATTTTTATTTTTTCGGCCTAAAATATTGGAAATTCTTTTAAGTTCGTTTTCTCGACCGACTAAAATATGATCTTCCTTAAGGGCTATCTGATTAAGGTCAATTCCAAACTCTTTTAAAGAAGATCTACGATTAGAAGGTTGTTGAGAAGAAAAGAAATTTTCAATAATTGACTGCATTTCGTTGACAAACCTAGGATTATTGTCTTTAAAGGCTGAATCATCTAAATCTTTGCTGGCAGATAGAACGGTATTTTTGTTGAAATATTTATCAAGAAAAGTCAGCTCTTTTTTAATTAAAAAAGATAAGAGAGCATGGAAAATATGTTCGGTTCCAACATAAGGAGTTCGAGAGACAGAGGCTATTTGGAAAGCCTTAATTAAAACATTTTCAACGGAAAATTTGATTGGTAGTTTTTTAATTTCTTGATTGACTGGGATTTTAACATTCTTTTTTAGGAGACTATGCATAATAAACTCTCCCAAACTTCCTTTTTTTTGAGATAAAGTTTTAATTAAGAAAAGACCATTTATTTTAGAAAAGTTTTTTAGATTGGAAATGGCCTTGGTTCGATTAATTACAAAGCGGGCATTTTTTGTGAGTTTGTCTTGTTTGAAATTTTTCATAATGATTTAAAATAAATAATGTTTTACATGTGATTGAAAAACTAGTATAATTATTTTGAGATTAGACGGGCATTTATTTATTGGAGATTATCAACTATTGATATATATTAATAGTTGATGTATATTAGTAATTGATGAAGCTAGTCTAAAATGAAAATAAAAATTAAACGAAAATAAAAGTGGAGATGGAGCAAAAACTTCAATCTTATCTAAGTAATATTGCCAGTTATTTCAAAAAAAGCAAGAGTCATTCTATTGGGATTGATCTTGGGGGCAATAATTTGAAGATGGTTGAATTAGAAAAAAAAGGAGGAAAGATCAGGCTAAAGAACTATGCTCTGGTAAAAATGGAGAAAAATTTATCCAGAGAAGATTTGCGCATTTTTTCAGGAAGAATTGTGTCCAAAATTTTAAATGAGATGGATATTAGAAAAAAAGAAGTGAATATTGCTATTCCTTCTTACTCTTCTTTGATTACTTTGATTGAGATATCTGCTCAAACAGAAGAAGAGATAAAGCATGAAGTTGAATATGAAGCAACTAAATATATACCAGTTGATTTAAGTGAAGTAATCTTTGATTGGCAGGTTATTGAATCGGATTTAACAATAAAAAAAGAAATAAAAGTAGCTAAAAATGAAAATATAATTATAGAAACTAATCAAAAAAAAGGCGATTCTAAATTAACAAAAGTTTTATTGATTTCGGTAATGAAAAATATTAGTAATAACTTTCAGGAATCTTTTAATAATAACGGTTTGTCGATAGGTTCAATTGAGGTGGATTGTTTTTCTACTCAGAGAGCCTTGATTTCTGGGAAAAAAAATAATTACTTAATATTGGACATTGGAGGAGGTGTAACAAATGTTATCGGAATTTATAAAGGACAGCTTTTATTTAATCGAAATATTGATTTAGCTGGAGATAGAATTACTAACCTAATTGCCGAGAGCCTTAACGTTAGCAAGAAAAGAGCCGAAAAAATGAAAGTCGATCAAGGTTTTGAATCTAGCTCTAAGGTGGTTGTTAAAAATATTTTAGAACCAGTTTTTGATTCTATTATTGAACAGGCTCAAAAAAATTTAATGGAATTTGATGAATTTAAAAAAAATGGTGTTGATAAGGTAATTTTGTCTGGAGGAACTTCTGAGCTAAAAGGTGTCAGGAAATACATTCAGAGTAAAATGAAGACAGAAGTTGTTTTTGGTAATCCTTGGTCTAAAATCGAATATCCAAAAGAGATTGAGAAAAAAATATTAGGTACCAGCCCATTTTTCAGCGTAGCAGTAGGGTTAGCTTTAATCGGGATGGAAGAGTAATTTTTTATTCTAAAAAATTAAAATATAATTCTAAAATAAATGAAAAATATAAATTTAAAAAATAAAGATTTACTTAAGAGGCAGTGGTTCAGCAATAGTCTCTCTACAAATCTCGGTTTTGCTATTCTAGGCGCCTCTCTCTTTGTGTATGGAGTGTTTTTTCTGTTAAATTATTTAGCAGTTAATAAAGAACAAAAGATAAAAGAAGAAGTAGCCCTTATTGAAGAAAATTTAGCCGGAGAGGAATTTATCGGTATGTATGATTTTAATATGAAAGCATTGGATTTGAAGTCTAAAATTAGCAAACAAGGACTTTTAACGCAAACTAAAAATATAGTTACCATTTCAGACAATACTCTTCCTTCGGTTAGTTTCGTGAGTTTGCAAGTTGAAGATAAGGATAGCTATTCTAATTATATTGCTAAGGTAGCTGTTTCTAGCTATGAAGAGCTTGCTAAACAAGTTGAGACTTATAAGCAAATGGAGAATGTTTTTGATTTTTTTCTAAAATCAAGTAGGGAAACTGATGAAGGATTAATTGCTGATTTTAGTTTTAGCTTGGGAGAATATTTTAATATGGAAGAAATTTCAAGTGAGCAAGTAGAAAATTTTTAACGGTTTAAGATGTAATAATATAAAAATGAAATTAAAATTATTGTTTTTTCCATTATCTATAGTTATCGCCTTGCTCTTTTTTGTTTATTTCACAAAACCAATTTGGAATGATTATTCTCAAAATAATAAAAGTATTGAGGCAGAAGAAACCAATCTAAAAATAATAGGGGGAAATAAGGATAATCTGAGTGAGGTTGTAGTTGTCTATAATCAGGTGAATGCTGATGAAAAGCTCTTGCTGAATAACTCTATTCCAGAGAGTATTAAAGAAGAAGGATTTTTAAAAGAGTTGAATGACGTAGCTGTGACTTCTGGAATAAAAATTTCGGAAATTGCCTTGATTCAAATGGATGAATCAAAAAGTAACGAAGATTTAGAAAGCGATAATAATATCAAGGAAATTGAAGCCTCGATATCTTTAGACGGAAATTATTTTGGTCTTAAGAAAGCTCTTTATTTGATAGAGAATTTAAATCGCTTTGTTCGGATTAATAGCTTTTCAATTAAAAAAAATGAAATAGCTAATAATTTAAATTTGAATTTAGAAGTGGTTTTGTTTTATAAAAAAAGTATTGATAAATCAAAACTTAATACAAGCAGCCATTATTTGAATAGTTTGTTGAAAAATGGACTAGAAATAGAAATTGTTGAAAATTATATGTTATACAGAGAGAAAGTAGTTGATTTCAGTTTTATTGAAAGTGAAAATAAAGGAAAAGATAATTTGTTTGATGTTTTAGGAGGGACCGATTTGGAAATTGTTGATATTGAAAAAGAAATTACTGCAGAAGAGGAAGCTGTGATTGATTCCGAAATAAATCAGGATCAATCCGAAGAGAATGATCCAGTAGAGTAAGTTTTAGTTCCGGAAATGGAGATTTAAAAGAAGCGTTAGTTTAATTATTATTATAGAATATTGGATAATATTATCTTAGAAAAAGGCAATAATAGTTTAGCGGATTGGGATAAACTTAAGATTCCTAGCGACCTAATTTCCTCAATACCTCTTGATTCAGCAGTCAAATATCAGTTTGTTCCTTTTAAAGAAGAAAATGGTGTTTTGAGCGTGGCCATGATTGATTTTGAAGACAATGATTCTCGGAATGCTTTACGTTTTTATGCGAATAAACAAAAAAAACCAATTAAAGTACAAGTTGTTTCTGCTGATGTTTTTGCTTTGATTCTTAATAAATTAAAAAATCCAGAGATAGAAATTAGTAAAGCAGTGGAAAGTTTCAAGAAAGAAAGTGAGGCCAGTAGGCAGAAACGAATAGGCAAAGTTCCTAAATCTGGAGATGGTCAATTGAATGTAATTCAAGATGCTCCAGTGGCCAAGATGGTCGAAGTGATAATTAGAAATGCCATTGAAGGCGGTTCTAGCGATATTCATATCGAACCGTTGGAGGAAAAAGTGCGAATAAGATATCGAGTGGATGGGGTTTTGCACAGTAGTTTATTTTTACCTAAAAATATCGGTCCAGCCATAGTTTCGAGAGTTAAAATATTATCTAATCTAAAGATTGATGAGAAAAGAAAGCCTCAAGATGGTCGATTTAGAATTAAAAATGAAGATGAATTTATTGATTTTCGAGTTTCAACTTTTCCGGTCTCTCAGGGAGAAAAGGTGGTAATGCGTATTTTAGATAAAGATGATAGCTTGATTGATTTGAAAACCTTGGGTTTTATGGGAAGAGACTTGGAAAAAATTAATAAGGTCATTACTGAACCCTATGGAATTATTCTAATTACTGGTCCAACGGGATCGGGTAAATCTACAACTCTATATTCTTTATTAAAAATGCTTAATAAGGAAGGTACGAATATTGTTACCTTGGAAGATCCAGTGGAATATGTCTTAGAAGGAATTAATCAGTCTCAGGTTCAGCCGGAAATTGATTATACCTTTGCTTCTGGTTTGCGAAGTATTTTGCGACAAGATCCTGATATAGTGATGGTTGGAGAAATTAGAGATTCCGAAACTGCTGAATTAGCAGTTCACGCTGCCTTAACTGGTCATTTAGTACTATCAACATTACATACCAATACAGCCGTCGGAGCGGTATCTCGATTGATGGATATGGGTATAAAATCTTTTCTTCTATCCTCTGCTTTAAAAATTACTATTGGACAAAGATTGGTCAGAAAAATTTGTAAAAAATGTAAAAAAGAAAGGAAAGATATTCCGCAAGAAGTAAAAAAAATGTTTAAAGAAGAATTGAAAAGCTTGCCAGAAGAAATTATTGAGGAATATTTAGGCTATAATCCCATAAAAGAACCTGATAAAATTAAGCTTTTTGAAGGGCAAGGTTGTCGTGAATGTGGTGATACAGGGATGAAAGGACGAATTTTAATTTCAGAAATTTTTGAGATTAATAAAAAGATTTCTCAAATGATTAGTGATAATGCTGATGAGTATGAGTTGTTATCTGCTTCTCAACTAGATGGTTTTACTACTATGAAACAGGATGGTATAATAAAAGCATTACAAGGAGCTACTACTATTGAAGAAATTCAAAGGGTTACGGATGATGATAGCGGAAAGGAAGCCATATCGGCTAAAGGAGAATAGCAGATTATGAATTAAGATTTAAAGATGCAAAAAAATAAAACTAAAATTTTGCTAGTTGAAGATGATAAATTTATTTCGGAAATTTATTGTAGAAAATTAAGTGAAAATGATTTCGAAGTAGAATTAGCCCAGAATGGAATGGAAGCTGTTCAATTTTTTAAAAATTTTAGACCAGATTTGGTTTTATTGGATGTAATGTTGCCCCAAAAAAGCGGTTGGGAAGTTTTAAGAGAAATAAAAGCCATAAAAGGAATTAATTCTAGGATCATTATGTTGACTAATTTAGGTGAGAGGGAAAAAATCAAAAAAGCGTTAGAAATGGGAGCTGAAGATTATTTGATTAAATCATCCCTAACTCCTTCTGAACTAGTAGAATTGATTAAAAATAAAATATAATAAAAATAAAGATGAGTCAAGCCTCTTTCAAACAAAAATTTTATGGATTTTTAGGTTATTTAGTTGATCAAGGTGGTTCAGATCTCCACCTTTCTACTGGTAATTATCCACTTATTAGGCTGAACAATTCGTTGGTTAAAATTGAAAATGAAGAAGTTATTTCTGATTCTAATTTGGAGAGTATAGCTAAGGAAATTTTAAGTACTGAACAATTAGAAAGGCTTGAAATAAAAAGACAAGTCGATTTTTCCTTGGAAATGGAAGGGGGATTTCGTTTCCGGGGTAATTTATTTTTTTGTCGAGGAGTATTAAGTCTTTGTTTGCGAGCTATTTCCAAGGAAATCAAGAAATTAACTGATTTGAATCTACCTGATGAATTATATGAATTTGTTGAAAAACCTCAAGGGTTATTTTTAGTTGTTGGACCCAATGGTCATGGTAAAAGTACTACTTTAGCGTCTTTAATTCAGTATGTTAATGAAAAATATTCAAAACATATCGTTACTATTGAGGATCCAATCGAATATGTTTATACAAACAAAAAAAGCTTAATTGAACAACGAGAACTTTACACGGATACCTCAACTTTTGTAGGAGCTTTGGAGGCTTGTTTTAGAGAAGATGTAGATATAATTTTAGTAGGAGAATTAAGAAGCATAGAAACTATTTCTACGGCTGTTACGGCGGCTGAAACTGGTCATGTGGTATTGGCTACTTTACATACCAACGATTCTATTCAGACCATCGATAGACTTATAGACGTATTTCCGCCTGCTCAACAAAACCAAATCAGACAACAGTTAGCGAATGTTCTAACAGGGGTTGTTTCTCAGCGTTTAGTTAATAAAATTGGGGGTGGAAGAATACCGGCTATAGAGGTTTTGAAGAATACAAATGCAGTAAGCAATTTAATCCGACAAGATCAAACTCATCAATTGAAATCATTTTTGGAAACATCAAGAGAAGTAGAAATGTTTACTCTGGAGTATTATTTATCTGAATTAGTCAAAAAAGGATTGGTGGAATGGGATGAAGCTCAGAAATATGTTTTAGATGTTGATAATTTGAAGGCCTTAGTAAAAAATAGTTAACAAAATTTAAATGAAATTTAAATATATTGCTTTTGATTTACAAAACAAAAAACAAAAAGGATATGTTCAAGCTCCTAACAAGAGAGAGGCTATTGGAGTTTTAAAGAAAAGCAAGCTAAAGATTATTAGCTTGAATTCAGAGGAAATTAGTTTTTTTCAGGAAAAAATTGCTAGTTTTTGGGAAGGAATTTCAGCTAAGGAATTTGTTATTTTTTCTAGACAACTAGCAATTCTCATTGATTCCAATGTTCCCTTATTGCAAGCTTTAAGAGCGATAGCGGTTCAAACCGATAACAATTCCTTCTCTGTCAAAATTCAACAGATTATAGCTGATATAGAGGGAGGTTCATCGATGTCAGAAGCCTTATCTAAACATCCCGGTGCCTTTTCTAAGTTTTATGTAAATATGATTAAGGCCGGTGAAGTCTCGGGTAATTTGCAAAAAGCTTTAAATGATTTAGCCGATAATATTGAAAAAAACTATGATTTAAGCAATAAGCTTAAGAGCGCTATGTATTATCCTGCTTTTATTTTTTCGGCTATGATAGTGGTTGGTTTTTTAATGATGGCTTTTGTGATGCCTAAACTGTTTGGTATTTTAAAAGAAACTGATGTAGTTTTACCTCTTCAAACCAGAATTTTAATCTGGCTTAGTGATTTTTTCGCTGCTTATTGGTGGGCAATCGGTCCGGCAATTATTGGTGTGGTGATAGCTTTAGTTTATTATGTAAAAACTGAAGATGGACGGAGAGAGTATGATCAGTTGATTTTAAAAGTTCCGATTTTTAGTAAAATTTTAAAAAATATTTATATCGCCAGATTTTCAGAAAATTTAACTAGCTTATTAAGAAGTGGTTTAACTATCAATGTGGCTTTGATGATAACCTCAGATGTTATCGGCAACGAAGTCTATCGAGAAGCCATCAGAGAAGTTGTCAAGGAAATTAAAAAAGGAGATAAAATTGGCGATGCTTTTGAGCGCTATGGAATTTTCCCTCCAATTGTAATTCAGATGATTAAAGTGGGAGAAAGCACGGGTAGAATAGATTATACTTTATCAAGAATAACCGAATTTTATACTAAAGAGGCAGATACGATGGTAAAAAACTTTTCCTCTTTGATAGAACCAATTATAATGGTAATATTAGCAATAGGAGTTGGAATTTTAGTTTCGGCGATACTACTCCCCATCTACCAAGTCTCAACCTCCATTAAATAGTTGGATTGCATATTTGGTTCATTTCTTTGTCAAACCCTCCGCTACTATTCGATGTACCATTCAGTACATCTCATACGTTGCTCGGATTTTCCTCGAACTGAACTCAAATCTTCAATCCTTGAGTTCTAATCTGGGAATTGTATCTAATTTTACAAACCTAGGTCATTTAATAAAAAAAAGGTAAAAAATAGAGATAATAAATATTAATAAAAAATAATATGAAAAAAATGGAAAGAGAGGTGAAAATATGAATAAAATGAATAAAAAGGGTTTCACATTAGTAGAATTGCTGTTAGTAATTGCCATTATTGGTATTTTAGCGGCGGTGTTATTTGTATCTCTTGGAAAGCAACGAGAAAGAGCCCGAATGACTACTTTCAAGGAGAATATGCGAGGTTTAGTAACTGCCGCAACGGCTTGCCATGATGCTGGTGGAACAATTTTGGCTGTTCAAGGAGCGGCGGTATGTAATCCGGCCAACACTATTGGAAATATTCCTACTATTGGGGATTGTGACGGTAGCGGAAGCATTGCAGCAGGTACTTTTACTATTACTAATGCTCTCGCTGATAATTGGGTTTATGCGGCTACTTGTACAACCACAGACGCCGGAAGCGATTGCGAGGCTTCTTGCACAATGGATGGATGTGTTTTTACTGGTTGTGAATAAAATTTTTGTTGCTAGATTTTTGGGAGCATTTTCAAGAATCTAGTATTGAATTTTTATTAAAGTTTTAATATGAAGAAAGTAATAAATAGTCAAGCCATGGCTACCGGCAGGCAGGGATTTACTCTAATAGAACTTTTACTGGTAATAAGTATTATGGGTATTTTAGCAGCAGTTATTTTTATTTCGTTAGGAAGTCAGAGACAAAAAGCGAAATTGAATGCGGTTTTACAAACTGCTAATGGGGCTCATGCGATTAGCCAGGAGTGTTATTTTAGGTTGGGGGCGGTGAATTTACCTAATGATGCCACTAGCCCTAGTAACGAAATTTGTAATTTTTCAAAAACAACCTGGATGGAAATAACAGTTGATGAATGCGAATACGATTTAACAGGAGGTCCGACTCTTGATCATTATTATACTATTACTTGCGCTGATTATGGAAAGCAAATTCAGTGTGGTATTCGAGCTAGCGAAAATTGTGAAATTCAAGATATTTAAGAATTCATGATAAATAATTTTTTAATTTTAAATAAAAAGAAATGGGAAAAAAAGATTTCAATAAATTTAGAGGGTTTACTTTGATCGAAATGTTACTGGTAGTGGCGATTATTGGTATTTTAGCAGGAGCAGTTTATGCAATGATTGGTAATAGTGATAATGCTAACACTAAATCAGCTTTGTCAACGGCTAAGTCAATTATGCCCTATGCTCAAGAATGTATGTTTAAAGGAAGCGATCTTGGCAGCCCTTCCAATAATCACACGGGAGGAGGTTCTTTATGCCCTGACTCTGAAACTACTTGGCCTGGAATTGGACCAACTCTTTGTGATTACGGAACTATAACAGCTGATACCTGGGTTATTGATTGTTCTTTTAGCGGTAATCCTACCGCAATTACTTGTGACGCAGCTGCTGGAACTTGCACGGTAACTCCATAAATATTCTAAATAAAAATTAGTGATTGCTTAAGATCTTATTTTTTAGTAAATAAGTAAAATTTTGTAAATCACGGCGGAATTTTAGATAATTGCTTAGATGATTAATTAAACTTAAATAATAATGAAAAATAATAATTTTAAAAAAACAAGAGGATTTACATTGATTGAAATGTTGCTGGCTATTTCAATTTTAGTAGTCTTGAGTGGGGCTATTTTAGTGTCCATTTCTTCTCAGCGGGATAAAGCTCGAGTGACTAGAATGTTGAGTGAAATGTCGGCTACTATCCAACCGATTTATATGTGCTTAGGGAGTGGAGAGACTGTTTCCGCACCTTCTAGCGGAGGAAATATTTGTAGTGGTCAGTCTGCTTATGGATCGTGGCCAATTGTCCCCAGCTATTTCACTGGGTATAATAGTACAGGAAGTTTTACTGCTGACACTTGGACTTTCAGCGCTCAACAATCTGGGAGCGGGACGGTGGTCTATTGCAGTGCGGCTTTAAATGGTTGCGAAATACAATGATGAACATTCTTTTCTACATATTTATATTTGTTTTCGGAATTTGCCTCGGAAGCTTTGCTAATGTTTTGATTGATCGAATTCAAATCGGAAAATCATTAAGAGGTCGTTCCGAGTGTGATTATTGTGGCTATCAATTGAGTTGGTTAGATAATATTCCGATTTTTAGTTTTCTCTTATTAAGAGGGAAATGCAAAAAATGTCAGAAAAATCTTTCTTGGCAATATCCATTAATGGAATTAGGAACTGGTTTGATTTTTATTTTAACTTTTTGGTTAATTCAAAATAATCAGATATTCCAGATAAGCGATTTGGGTTTTGGTCCTTATTTAAGTCTGTTTTATTATATTTCTATCGCATATATTTTATGGACAATTTTTATTTGGGATTTAAGGTATATGATAATTCCTGACTTTCTAGTTTTAATCGGAACAATAGCAACGATTTTTTATAAAACTGTCTCTTGGAATTGTTATTTTAGTTTAGAATGTCCTTTGATTTCAGCCTTGTTGGGAGGGTTAATTATTAGCGTATTTTTTGGATTTATTTTTTATGTTTCCAAGGGAAAATGGATTGGTGGTGGTGATGTTAAGCTGGGTTTTTGGTTGGGTTTGCTGGTAGGATTTAAGATGACTTATTTTTTTATCCTTTTCGCTTATGTTTCTGGATCAATCGTAGCAATATTTTTACTTTTGTTTTTCAGCAAGAAAATGAAATCTCAAATACCTTTCGGACCGTTTTTAATAATCAGTGTTTATTTTATTATTTTTTATCAGAATTTAATTTTAGATATTTGGCATAGTTTATTAAGTTGAAAAAATGTTTTTTAAAAAAATAAAAAATAAAAAAGCCATGCTTATTCGTCTTGATTCGGTGAAGCGGGCTGGTAGAAAGGGATTTACTTTGATTGAAATTATAATGGGTATGAGCATTATGATTTTTTTGTCAGCGACTATGTTTCAAATAGTGAGCGTTTCTGAAACTAAACAGGGTTTAATAATGGCGGGTGATAAAGTTAAGACTGGTCTCAGAACAGCTCAATCTTACTCTCTATCTACTCCGCAGGAATCAACTCAAAGAACTATATGCGGGTATGGTTTTTATACCGCTGGAGGGTCGTCAACTATACAAATATATTATTTATATAATAACAATTTTAAGTCGAATCCAAAAGCTTGTGATACTGCTTCTAGTTTGGATTTTAGTCCCCCGAGTTCTTTGAGTAAAGAGAACGATGATACAATCGATTTAGGTGTCGGTTATTCAATAACTGCCAATGACATTTTTTTCAAAACTCCCTACGGAGAAGTTTTTTTGAATCATAATGAATTAACGGGAAATCAAACAGGGACTTTTACTATTTCAAAAGGTACGAGGTCGATGATTGTCACAATAAATGCCAGTGGCAAAATTAGCTATAATTAAACCTAAATATGATATTTTTGTTTTCGAAAAAAGATAAATCGATAAAATGTGTTCAGGGATTTACCTTGGTAGAGATTATTTTAGTGATGTTTCTAGTGTCTTTCGCTTTTACCGGAATTTATACTCTATTAGCCAAAACGGCTCAACATGAAAAAGATAATCGTTACGCGGTTATTGCTTCTAATTTAGCTCAGGAAGGAGTTGAGATAATTAGGAACAGGCGAGACGAAAATCTACTAAACGAAGTAGCTATGAATGTTGATTTATCAGCAGGAATTTGTTGTCCTTATTGGGAAGGAAACACTGCTAATTGTGATAATGACAGGACAGAAGAAGTAGAGATTGTTGGGGATGCTTATAGAAATTGTGTTATTAGCGGATGTACCGGAGAAGATACAATCTTCAAACGTGATTGTGATATTATTACTTCTGGATCTGAAGAAATGGAAATCAGCTGCGAAGTGAGTTGGGATAGTCCTTCTTTGGGAATACTTAGGAGCGTTATTGTGGAGAGTTATCTAACTAATTGGCAAGAAAATATTTAAGCTTATTTTTTAAAAATGAGATCAACTAATTTTAAAAAACAAAAAAATAAAGGCTTTACTCTTATTGAATTAGCAATTTCAAGCGCTATTTTGACGGTTATTTTTGGCGGAATGACTATTTTTGGAATTAATATAATTCGATCATATCAGAGGGCTCAGGCTCTTAAGAATACAATAGAAGATGCTAGATATGCGATTGAAATTCTCAATAAAACTATTCGAACTAGTAACAATGTTGATGGTTCGAACGCTGCGAACGGAGGGGATGAGATTTTTATTATTGATAACTATACCAAACAAGGCTATTGCTATAAGTTTAATAGTAACAAATTGCAAAGAAAGATTGGAGTTAGCAGTTGTGCTGATGGTAGCGTCGCATTTACTGATATTGTGGGTAGCGATAGTTTTAATGATATTGAAGTGACTGGGTATTTCAAAATTAAACCAACAGATAGAGTTGCATCAGTGCCAGATAAAAAAAGAGGTTTTGTAAGAACCTGGATTGAATTAACCTATCCAGCTTCGGCTCAGGATAATTTTGAGGATGATGTTTTTCGACTTCAATCTTCGGTGTCGCTCAGAGACTATGGCTATAATTCCCCGTAGTATTTTCAAGAAATTTAGTTCGAAGGAGATTCAAGAACAACTTGAAAAAAATTAAATAAAAATTTATTCTAAAATCGTGTTTAAAAAATTATTGAAAAATCAAAAAGGGACGGCTTTAGTTTTTACGATGATTTTAATAACTAATGCAGTAATAATTTCTGCCTCAATAGTTTTAATTTCGGTAATGCAAGAAAAGACTAGCGCAAAAAATAAACTTACTCCAGCGGCTTATCAAAAAGCGGATGGAGGAGCGGAATATATCTTGAAGGAAATTAATCATATTTTAACAAGTTCGAGTGATACTATCGGCGATTTATGTACCGGAGGTGTTGATAGTGGAAAATGTACAATCAGTGGCTTGACTGGAGTCAGCGCTTATTTTTTGGGTGGACCTTCAGACGCAGATGAAGATGTTCTAAGCAGCAGTGATTCCATTGAGGACATTAATTATGTTAAAGTTGTCGGTCAAGTAGGTGATGGGATTAATCGAGTTTCTCGATCGCTTAAGACTACTTTGTTTGTAAATCCTTAGTAACTGTTCAAGATCTCATTTTTTAACAAACGAGTGAAATTTTATAAATTATGATGAGATCTTAGACAGTTACTTGGTTTTGGATAATTTTTTTTTAAAACAGTTTTATTTTGATTTATGAAAAAATAGTGTATAGTTAATGTACAGAATATATGAAGATTAAATATAATATAAAAATAAAAAAATGGAAAGAGAGGTGAAAACATGAAAAAAATGAATAAAAAAGGGTTTACTCTGATTGAGCTTTTGGTAGTAGTAGCCATTATTGCTGTTTTAGCTGGAATCGTTTTGGTAAGTTTAAATAGTGCTCGAGAACGAACCCGAAAAGCTTCTCTCCAATCAACCGTAGCTTCTGTTATGCCGGTAGTAGCAATGTGCATAAATGACGGAGGAAATATCATAGCTCCAACTAGTGTCACTGCTGGAGGCGGTCAGATTTGTAGTTTGACTGATATAGATGAAGCTTGGCCAGGCTTAGCTCACATTACTGGAGTAACCTATCAATACATAACAACTGCGGTTACCGCCGTTGCTGTTGACGCCACTACTGTAATAACAGCTGGAATTGAAGCAGCTCCTGTTGTTAGTTGTAATGTTTCGACTGGTAGTTGTGTCTTCCCGTAATTTATTGGTGGAATTTATCAAAAAACCTTCTTTTGAAGGTTTTTTGTTTTGTTCTTAAATAGACGCTCTCTTGACGATTAAATTCTTTTTGGATAGAATATTTTAAAGCTTGCTTCGGGAAATTAGTGAACTTTTTAGAACTTTAAAAGTAATCAATCGAAGAGACTGTTTTTTGGCTCACTTTTTAATATAAAGGTAGGCTGACGGATTGTCTCATTAAAACTAGAAAGGCAGGTGAAATAAATGACAAATGAAGATTTTGAAAGCCAAGAGGAACTTGGTTTGGGAGGGAAAGTTAAGAACTGGGTTCAAGATAATATTCGAATTATAATTTCAGTTCTGATTGTTGTAGTAATCGCTGGTGGAATTTATTCTTACTCTAATCGGAGTCAGGATTCAATTTTTGAGGATGAATTAGCCTTAGAAGATGAATTTATGATAAATCAAGATCTTGAAGAAGAGAAAGATTCAACGAAAGTTCAAGATATTGATACGAAAGAAGAGGCAGCAGAGGTTAAAATTAACGAAGAAGCTGCCGAGTTAGAAACAAAAACCATCAGTCAAGAAACAGGAGAGGCTTTTGTGGAAACAGCTGTTACCGGAGACAGTCAGACAACTTTAGCGAGAAAAGCTTTGGCTAGTTACTTGGAGAAAAACAATGATTCTGAATTGACTGCTGAACATAAAATCTACATCGAAGATTATTTAAGAAAGAATGTAAATCATGTAGGAGGTGTGGCAATCGGAAATCAAATGAGTTTTTCTAAGAATTTGATTAAAAATTCTATTGAAAAATCAAAAACACTTAATGCTGGTCAACTTAAGAATTTAGAAAAATATTCAGCTCGAGTTTCTAGCTTAAAGTAAATTTAAAATAATTTTGTTCCTTACGATTTGATTTTATATAAAACAAAACGCGAAACCCTGATAATACTCAGGGTTTTGTGTTTGGGTAAGCCCGTAAAGTCAAAAAGTCTGCCTGCCGGCAGGTAGGTCCATAAAGTTGGAAAGTTAATAGAGTCAGAAACTTTATGGACTTTTTAACTAAATCGATGCTTTGCATTAGTCCGCTTTACATTTATTTAAATAGGGGTATAATGAGTAGCAATTCGATCAAATAATAACTATAAATAAATCTAATTTTATTTTAAATGAAACAAATTTCTATCAGAGGAGCTCGAGAAAATAATTTGAAAAATATTAACATTGATATTCCTAAAGATAAAATTATTGTAGTTTCGGGCGTATCTGGTAGTGGAAAAAGTTCGTTTGCTTTTGATACAGTTTATTCCGAGGGCTATCGACGTTATATGGAAAATTTATCTAGCCATGCTCATTATTTTTTGAATACCGTGAAAAAACCGGCTGTAGATTCGATTGAAAATCTTTGTCCAGCTATATCAATTGGACAACGGGTTAATGTTCAAAATTCTAGATCAACTATCGGAACTGCTACTGGAATTTATGACTTATTCAGGGTTTTTTATGCTGAATACGGAAAACCTTTTTGTCCTAATTGTCATAAAGAATTAAAAAGAAATAACCCTGATGAAATAATTAAAAAAATTAGTCGACTAGAAAATAAAAGCTTAGTTTTGGTCGCTTATCCATTTTCTGTCAGCGTTGATGAAACGGAAAGGGATTTAAAAAATATAAAAAACTTGGGTCATTCAAAAATAGTCAGAGAAGGAAAGATAGTTTATCTTAAAGACTTAACTCTCCAAGATATAGCTGGGCAGACTATTGAGATTCTAGTAGATAAAGTTTTTATAGAAAAGGTTAGATTAGACAAGGAACGAATTTTAGATTCAGTACAAACAGCTTTGAAAAAATCTAGTAATGAAACAGCCATTGTCTATTTGAATAAAGATCGAGTATTCTTTTGTCAAAAATTCAAATGTGATAATTGTGATTACTCGTTAGAAAACTTTAATAAGAAAAATTTTTCTTTTAATTTAGCAGAAGGAGCTTGTGAATGTTGTCAGGGATTGGGTGAGGTTTTGCAAGTGGATTTAGATAAAGTTATTCCTAATAAAAAATTATCTATAGCAGAAGGAGCGATTGAACCTTGGGTGCGCTTAAGAGGAAGATTAAGCGAAAATAATATTTATAATTATAAACTTAAATTCCTTCAAGATGAATTAAAAATTTCTTTAATTAAGCCAATCAGAGAAATTTCAGTAGAAAAAATTGAAAAAATTGTTTGGGGATTTACTACTACTGATGGAAATCGAGAATTCAAAGGCGTAGCCAATGAGTTATTGGAAAAAATTAAAAAATTTGATACTGCTAATTTTACTAAAAATGAAATTGAAAAATATTTTACGCTCGAAAGATGCCAGGAATGTCAGGGCAAAAGGCTCAAAAAAGAATTTTTAAATATTAAAATAGATGGCAAAGGAATTGATCAAATAGTTAAAATGGAAATTACTGATCTAGTTATTTTTCTTGAAAAATTATCAGAAAAATATCAAAAAAATGGTAATGAATTTTTGAGTGAATTTTTCAAAGAAACTATTAATAGACTTAATCCATTGGAAAAAGTGGGAGTAGGTTATCTCAATTTAGATCGACCTTGTAAAACTTTGTCAGGTGGAGAATATCAACGAATCAGAATTGCCGCTCAACTTTACAGTGGCCTGGGTAGTGTGCTCTACGTTTTGGATGAGCCGACAGTGGGTCTTCATAGCCGAGATACCAAAAAATTAATTAATATTTTTAGAGATTTAAAAGAAAAAGGAAATACTTTATTGGTAGTTGAACATGATAAAGAAGTGATTGAAGCGGCTGATTACATTGTTGATTTTGGATCCAAGGCTGGAGATGAAGGCGGACAAGTAGTTTTTAAAGGAACTTATCCCGAATTACTTAAATCAGGATGTGAAACTGCTAACTTTATTAACAAAGAAAAGAAATTTGAAACTAACGCCAGCAAGGTTGTATTAGAAGATGGTTTGTTTATTAAAAATGCTAGACAGAATAATCTTAAAAATATTAACCTTAAAATTCCCTTGAATTGCATCACAGTTTTTGCTGGGGTTTCTGGAAGTGGAAAAAGTTCTTTGGTGAATGATGTTATTTCCGTAGGAATGCGAAAAGGAGAATTGCAGGGAAGGTGTGATGAGATTATAGGGCAAGACCGAGTTCGAAAAATTGTGATGGTTAATCAAGCTCCAATTGGGAGATCTCCACGTTCTAATCCGGCTACTTATACTGGAATTTTTAGTTATATTCGAAAGTTATTCGCTGAAACTAAAGGAGCCAAAGAAAGAGGTTATCGATCGAATCATTTTTCTTTTAATACTCGAGGGGGACGCTGTGAACATTGTCAGGGAGACGGAGTGGTCAAAATTGATATGCCATTTTTGGATAATACTTACTCGATTTGTCCTAAATGTAATGGTAAACGCTATAAAGATGATATTCTTAAAATTGAATATCATGGAGTTAATATTGCGGATGTTTTAGAAATGACCGTTGAATACGCTTATCATTTTTTTAATTCGATTTATCCGATTAAAAATAAATTAGAACTTTTGAAGAGTGTTGGTTTGGGGTATTTAAGATTAGGACAAAATTCCAATAGTTTATCTGGAGGAGAAGCACAAAGAATTAAATTGGCTTCGGAACTAGTTCGCAAATCTCGTGGAAATTGTTTATATATTTTGGATGAGCCAACAGTGGGATTGCATTTTAGCGATATTAAAAAACTTTTTGAGGTTTTAAATAACTTAGTAAAAAAAGGCAATTCCGTTTTTGTAATTGAACATAATATGGATGTGATTCAAATTGCCGATTGGGTTATTGAGTTAGGACCAGGTGGAGGTAAGAATGGTGGAAAAGTCATTTTTGAAGGAACACCCGAAGAACTTAAAAAAGCAGACACAGAAACGGGGAAGATACTTGCAAAAAATTAGTATTTTTTGTGACAATGTCAAAATCCAAATTGCTTCAAATTATTTCAAATGAAACTTAAATGATAAAAAATTTTATAATTTAAGCATTTGACATTAGGATTTAATTTGAGTAATTTGACTCGCCGTGGCGAGTGAGCTTTGAAATAATTCTTGATGGAATTAAATGGAAACAAAAGATAAAAAAAAATTAATTAAGCAAATTTATTTCACAGTGTTATATTTGAATTGCCTTAATTGTCCTCCTACTACTTTTGAGGTTTGGCGACATTTTTTAGATATTTTTCAAAAATCTCAAGCAGTTTCTTTTAGAGAAATTTTAATTTTGCTGGAGACGCTAGAAGAAAAAGAAAGAATAGTTAATCGAAAAAGTTTTTGGATAGTAAAAAATAGGGAATTTTTAGCTAGTCAAAGAATTGTTCGACAAAAAAATTCTTTTAATAAAATTAGAAATCTTCGAAATCGGGTGAACATTATTAAATACCTACCTTTTATCAGAGGAGTTTTTGTGGCGGGAACTTTGGCTTTTCGAACTTCTGCTCAAAAAAGTGATTGGGATGTTTTGATTATTTTAAAAAAGAATCGAATTTGGCTGGGACGATTGATTTTAACCATCGTATTATTTATTACTGGTCAAAAAAGAAGAAAGTTTAAAATAAAAGACCGTTTTTGTTTAAATCACTTTTTAACTGATAATAATCTGATTCCGCAGAGTCGGAATGAATACACGGCTTGCGAATATGGTTTCGTGTTGCCTATTTTGGGTGAAAAATTATTTCATGATTTTATGCGTTTAAATTGGAATTGGCTAAGAAGATTTTCTCCAAATTTTGAAGTTGGAGATAACTTCGAAGGAGGTTTCTTGGTTGATGACAAAAAGTCAAAAAAGATGGGTTACTTATTTGAAATATCTTTAGAAGTTTTTGGTATAGCCGAATTTCTTAACCGAGTTTGTAAAAAATGGATGATTCGGCGAATTGAAAAAAATCCAGAAACTTTCAAAGAAGGGGCGGTGGTAATTTATAATGATGGCGAATTGGCTTTTTGGCCAGATTTTAAAAAACTCAACAGTATAATTAAGATTTGAAGTTAGATTGGATGTTTAAACCAAAAATTACAAGGATTAGAATTTGGAGTGCAGTTCGAGGAAAAGCCGAGCAATGCAAAGAAGTGTATTTAAAGATACACGGAGTGAATCGCGGAGGCTTTGACAAAGAAATGCACCAAATGTCTAATGCTTGTTTATTTCGAGGGTTTTTGTACTGCTTCTTAGGAGCAGTATTTTTTGAATTAATTTTATCCGCCAGCTGGCGAATGGAAATTTGGTGGAGTTATTTGTTTTTAATCGGAAATTTAATCTTATTTTTATTTGGTTATAAGAAAAGAAAAATTCTCTTTCTATTTTTTTGCCTTTTAGGCATATTTTTGGGTTGGTGGTTAACTGGTTCGGAGTTGAGTCGAATTTACGAGCGACCAGATCAGGAATTATCGGGTTATGGTTATATTTTTTCTGAACCAAAGTTTAGTGCTGAATATCAGCAGTTAATAATTTGCCCAATTCAGGCGATTGGAAAAGATCAGAAAAACAAGCCAGTTTTAGTTGAACCGGATTGTCGAGAGAAGGTTATTGTTTTTGATGATTTATACGCTAAATATTCTTTTGGGCAAATTGTTAAAATTGAATGTCAGTTGAAAAATCCCGATAATAAGCATCTTAAATTTAATTACATTAAATTTTTAGCTAAGGATAGTATTTATCAAATTTGTCAAAGTGCCAAAATAGAGAAAATTGATGAGAGCAAATATCAATTGGCCGGATTTTATCGGTTCAAAACCTTTGGCTATCGTTTAATTTTTAAGTTGAAAAATAAATTAGAAGAAAAAGTTAATAATAGTTTTTCCTTTCCTGAATCGGCTTATTTAGCCGGTTTATTATTAGGCGGGGAAGATCGTTTACCAGAAAATATTCAAGAAAGTTTTCGTCGAACCGGAACTACCCACACTATTGCGGTATCAGGTTTTAATATTACTATTTTAGCTAGTTTTTTTATGGGATTGGGAATTTTAATTGGTTTTTATCGTCAAAAAGCCTTTTGGCTAGCCATGATTGGAATAATTTTCTTTGTTTTGATGATCGGAAGTCCTAGTTCGGCCGTGCGAGCGGCTATTATGGGTATTTTGATTCTTTGGGCGTCTAAAAAAGGTAGATTGGCCGATTCGGTGCAGATGATAATTTTAGCGGGAGTTTTGATGATTGCTGTTTCGCCGTTAATAATGCTTTATGATGTTGGATTTCAATTGTCTTTTATGGCTTCACTTTCCATAGTTTTGATTTACGGGCCACTTTCTGAGAAGTTTAAGGTAAAAAATGACTTTTTGGAGCTAAAATCAATTCTTTTAGTGACAATATCAGCTCAAGTCGGGGTTTTGGGCATTTTGCTCTATACTTTTGAGACTTTTTCCCCGATTTCTTTACTGGCTAATTTGCTGATTTTGCCTCTAGTGCCATTGATGATGTTGACTGGTTTTTTGACTTTGTTAATAGCAATACTTAGCCCATTGTTAGCGAGTTTCGTAGCTTTACCAACTCAACTAGCTTTAAATCTGGAAATCACCGTTATTGAACAGCTATCGAGAATCTCTTGGGCTAGCTTGGAAATTGGGGATATCGGGGTGCTTGGGTTAATTATCTATTATTTATTGTTTGCTGGTTTTGTGGTGTTTTTGAGGGAAAAGATTAAATAATTTAATTTTCAATAAACCAATTTTCAATTTTCAATAAATTTTCAATTTAAAAATTTACAATGACAAGCTGCGCTTGTTTGGTTTTGAAAATTGAAAATTAAGTCATGGAACATTGATTGAAAATTGTAAATTGTGAATTGAAAATTGGATTCTGACTAGAATCCCGTGTTCTCTTGACAATTTAGTTAAAATGTGCTATATTTAGAGGTTATTTGATAATGAAAGTTATTAAATAATTTTTGTTTTAGCAGGTTATTTTTAAAGCTAAAACAAATCTAGCTAATAAGCTATTTTGTAGTCCAAAATAGCCGGTAGTTAGGCCGTTTTTAACGGTTTTCTGATTTTACTAATAAATGAGATTAAAAAGTCTTTTGTTGGGAATTTTGTTATTCTTGATAATGCTATTGCCTTTAAGCGCCTTTGCTAGTCAAAAAAATGACTCAAAAAAGGTTAAAAAGAGCAATTTAATCGATATTTTTGAAGATATTTTGAATAATACGCCTTATTTGCTAGAAAAAGCCCCTATTTATAGGTTAAAGGTTAGCGACTATTCAGCTGATACAGCTGTGGCAACGGTTATTCAAGGAAAAACGTTGGATATCCTAGTAACCGGTTATTCTTCTACTCCCGATCAGTGTTGGGGAGATCCCTTTACTACTGCCAGCGGAGCTCGAGTTCATGAAGGAACAATGGCTTGTCCGCCCGAATACGTTTTCGGAACTAAGGTGGAAATTGAAGGTCGAGGAACTTATGTTTGTGAGGATCGAGGGGGAAAAATAAAGGGAAATCACTTTGATATGTGGTTTACTTCTAGAGGAGAAGCTTTGGCTTGGGGGAAAAGAACGGTTGAAGCTAAAATAGTAAACTTATAAACGGAAGGAAATTCACGTTTGGTAAATTTCTTTGTTGAAATCTGCGCTTTTCGTTCGCCGTATCATTCAGTACGTTTCGCTCGATGCTCGATTTCGCCTCAAACTTTACTCAAACGTATAATTTCTGTTGTTTATTTATAACAAAAACCGCTCGAAAGGGCGGTTTTTGGGTTGTAGCATTTTCTTCTTATTTAGTCTTTAGGGGAAATACTTCAGTGGAAAGGGCCATAAGTGTTTAGACATTACAAAATTCTATTGACAAATATGATAAAGTATGCTATATTTAAGCATTAAAATGAAAGATTGGAAAATGGGGTTTGGACAATGTTCGAACCCCGCTACTATTAAGATTTTAAACCTAGGTTTGAAGTTGCATAGTAGGAGGTTGTTTGAAATATATATTTATTTGTCGCTTAAGATTGTGTTTCGAGTGTGATTTTAAGTGACAAATAAATATTAATTTTGAAGAGAGGATCAAGTCATGGCCAAAGAAGAAAAAAGAAGAGGGAGAATATTTCTCAATTTGAAGGGATATGGCTACGTACAAGCTGCGACTGGAGGCGAAAAATTTTTGGTTTCGGAGGCTGCTTTAAGAAAGTTTAAGCAACGAGATCAGATTACAGAAGAGGGTCTTCCTGTTAGCTTTTTGGGGAGGCCGGGCTTGGGTCTTCATCCTCAAAATCGATATGCTTTTGATATCGAGATTGTAGAAAAGTAAAGAGTGATTGGGTGGGGTTTGTTCAAAATATGCAAACCCCACTACTATTGAGATTTTAAACAAAGGGTTTGAAGTTTCATGGTAGTGTAAATTAAATAAAAGACCATTCATTTATTGAGTGGTTTTTGTTTTGGAAAATTATAAAATTAAAAATTAATTGATTAAAATAAAACCTTTTAATTTTTAATTATTTATGATAAGGTAAGGAATGCATTATAATAAATAATTTCATAATAGAAACAAATGAAAAACGAAAAAAAACCAGAGTATCTTGATTATTTAAGTGAAGTAGGGGAATTGTTGAAAAAGCAAGGAAATGATTTCCGAGAGATTGAAATTTTAACTAAACCTCAAAAAGCGGTAGAAGTTTCGATCCCAGTTAAAATGGACGACGGTTCTTTGAAAGTTTTTACGGCTTATCGAGTTCAATATTCAAATGCTCGAGGACCATACAAAGGAGGGCTTCGTTATCATCCACAAGTTGATTTAGCAGAAGTGAAATCATTGGCTTTTTGGATGAGTATTAAATGTGCAGTGGCTGATATTCCTTACGGTGGAGGAAAAGGCGGAATCGAAGTTGATCCTAAAAATTTGAGCGAGGGAGAATTGGAAAGATTAACTAGAGGATATGTTCGAGCAATGGCAAAAGATATCGGAGTAAAAGTTGATATTCCAGCTCCAGATGTTTATACTACTCCGCAGATTATGGCTTGGTTTATGGATGAGTACAGTCAACTTCAAGGAGAACCAACCCCAGGAATTGTAACTGGCAAGCCAATTGAAGCAGGTGGATCTTTGGGCCGAGATACGGCTACTGCTCAAGGTGGATTTTATGTTTTGGAAAATGTTCTAAATAATTTTAAAGAAATTCAATCAGGGGCAACTGTTGCCATTAATGGTTTTGGGAATGCGGGAGCAAATTTTGCAGAGATTGCGGAGCAAGAAAAATATAAAGTGGTAGCAGTTTCTGATTCTAAGGGTGGAATTTTTGAAGAGAATGGTTTGAATATTAAGGCAATCGAAAAACATAAAGAAAAAACTGGTTCAGTGGTTGATTTTCCTGGGGTAAAAAATATTACTAACGAAGAATTGTTGGCCTTGAAAGTTGATGTGTTAGTTCCAGCTGCCTTGGAGAACGTTATTCATAAAGATAATGTTAAAAATGTTAAGGCGAAAATTATTTTAGAATTAGCCAACGGTCCAGTTACCAAAAAAGCTAGCGGAGAGTTATTTAAAAAAGGAGTAATAATCATTCCTGATGTTTTAGCTAATTCAGGTGGAGTAGTAGTTTCTTATTTTGAATGGGTGCAGAATTTGCAGAATTTTTATTGGAGCGAGGAAGAAGTTCAAAATAAATTAAAACCAAAAATGAATAAAGCTACTGAAGATATTTGGCAATTTAAAGAAAAAAACAAAGTTGATATGCGAACGGCTGCTTATTCTTTGGCAATAAAAAAGATTTTGGAAGCAGTCAAGATTAAAGGAGTATAACCCTGCGGGTAATTTCCAACCTGCCTACCGGCAGACAGATTTACAATAAACCGATTTTCAACCAATTTTCAATTTAAAAATTTACAATAATAAACTTTGCTTGTTTGGGTCTGAAAATTGAAAATTAAATCATTGAAAATTTTAAAATCAAAACTCTGATTCTAATTAGCTTATTGACTGAATAGCTTTTAATTGTTATTATTTTTATCGTATCTGGAGGTTTTCCGGTCCGATGGCCGAGTGGTTAGGCAAGGGTCTGCAAAACCCTCCACAGCGGTTCAATTCCGCTTCGGACCTCATTTTTTAATCGAATGTAATACTTTGCATTCATGACAGAAATTGCTATTTTGACAAAATTCAAGGAGAGTTTGAGCAACGAACGAAATGTACTTCAATGGTACGTTGAGTGAGTAGCGGAGAATTCGACAAAGAAGTTTTTCGAAATAGCGTTTTTTGATTAATCGCCTGGGTGGTGGAACTGGTAGACACGAGGGACTTAAAATCCCTTGAGATTTATCTCGTGCGGGTTCAAGTCCCGCCCTAGGCACATTAAAAAATCCCGTAAGGGATTTTTTATTTATTTTTATTTGGATAATTTTTTAATTATTTTCGGAATTTTTTTAAAATCATCTTCAAGTGTTGATCTCAAGCTCCCGTTATAAAGCGCTGCTGCTGGATGATAACAAGGGAAAAATACTAATTTTCCCAAAGGTTTAAATTCTTTTCTAAGAGCTCGTCCATGATACTGACTAATTCCTACCCCTGGAATAAATCTATTTAGACTGTGACGTCCCAAAATAACAATAACTTTAGGTTTAATAATTTGAATCTGTTTTTCAAGCCAAGGCCAGCAAGCTTTGGCTTCCTCTGGTTTTGGATCTCGATTATTAGGCGGTCGACATTTAACTATATTAGCAATATAAATATCTTCTCTTTTTAAATTAATTTGACTCAATAAATCATCTAATACTTTTCCAGCCGCTCCTATGAAAGGCTTTCCTTGTAAATCTTCATTTTTTCCAGGACCCTCACCAATAAATATAATATCAGCTTGAGGATTACCTTCTCCAGGAACAACGTTGTTTCTGGTTTTTGCTAATTGACAGGCAGTGCATTTTTTAATTTTTTTTTCTAATTCTGCTAGTTTCATTGGTGAAAATTTAGAACATATTAAATATTAGATTTTTAACATGTTTTTAGTTAAAATCAAATCTTCTTCAATTTGGTCGTGATTAGTTTCTAAATAAATATTGATATCAAGTTTTTGGGCTTCCTGGACGACGCTTTTGAGCCCGGTTTCACCGATCAAGCCTTTTCCTATATGTTCATGACGATCTTTTTTGGCATTAAATTCAGTTTTGGAATCGTTAAAGTGTAAACATTTTAATTTTTTTAAACTAATTTTTTGATCAATTTCTCGAAAAACTTTTTGGACTTTTTCTGGCGTTCTCAAATCATAGCCAGCTGCAAAAGCGTGGCAAGTATCAAAACAAAAACCAACCTCAATATTTCTTTTTTTGAGTTCTTTGAAATAGAATTCAAATTCAGCTAAATTATTACCCATAATATTGCCACTACCAGCGGCGATTTCGAGAGTCAACAGAGATGAGTCTGTATAATTTTCGTGAATAGCAGTGATTCCTTCCAAAATTCTTTTCTGGCTTGTTTTTTGATCTGAATTTTTAGCACTTCCTAAATGGGTGATAACAAAAGGGCATTTTATTTGATTGGCAACTTCAAGTTCATCTCGGAGAATTCGAATTGAGTTTTGATAAATTTTTTCGTCTGGGCTAGCCAAATTAATATAGTAGGGAGAATGAACTATATAATCTTTCCCAATTTCATAACCGTATTTTTGACAATTGGTAAGAAATTTTTCAATATTAATTTTTTTTCTTTGACCACCTCGAGGAGAACGGGTAAACATTTGAAAACAATCACATTTTAAGTCGTGAGCATTTTGAGGAGCATTTTCAACTCCACCTGCAATTGATACATGAGCGCCAATTTTAGTCATTTGGTTTAATTAAATATATTCATGAATTTTAATATCTTCTTCATCGATAGTGATATAAGTTGTGGGAGTATCTGTCCAGCAACCAGAATTATAGTAATTAATTTTACCTTTTCTTTTTTTCATAGCTTTGTGAGTATGTCCGCAAAAGATATAATCAATATTCTTAATTCTAGCAAAAAGAATTGCTCGATCGGCAACTTTTTCTGAAAGACGAAGCCAACCTTTGCTTTTTCTTTTAATATAACGACTGATTCGGCGGTCTTTGAAGTCTAGTAATTGAATAAAGTTATAGGCTTGATTGGCTACAAAACTAAGGATTGCATTTTCTACTAGAAAATTATCAAACTGATGACCATGCATCGCTAAATATTTTTTATTTTTATAACGCCATTTATAGATTTTGTAAACTCTAGCGCCGATAAAACTGGCAAAAACTTTAACTAAACCTTTATCATGATTTCCTTCAATCCAAATAACCTTACTTTTTCTAGAGAGTTTGCTAATAAGAGCAAGAAATTTCCAATCAGATTCTTTTAGTCGATTAAAATTTAGGTCTTCAAAAATATCACCAAGAAGGATCAATTTTTTAAATTCAAAATTTTTCAAAAGTGTGGTTGCTCTTTGACTACAACTTACTTTTGTTCCTAAATGGAAATCAGAAAGGATTAGGGTGTGAGTTTTTAATTTTTTATTCATAATTCCATTCTAAGACATTAAGGAATAAAATGCAAAAATTTAGGATTTTTGGAGATTCTACAAGGTTTTCGATCCCCGTGAATACGGGAATTGAACCTTGGGAAATTCAGATATTAAATTGTACTCTTGTTATCATTGCAGCAACAAGGTTTACACTTTCTAAAAAATAAATACAATTAAAAGTTAGTTTTAAACTTTTAATTTTATGAATAAATATGATTCAAGATACCTTATGCTACAA
>Ga0075122_10000561_pt1 | contig 29123 bp, 26 predicted proteins | sample AntAceMetag02UKB_FD_69790 | JGI IMG/M metagenome (GOLD analysis project Ga0075122, IMG submission 69790) | Saline lake microbial communities from Ace Lake, Antarctica - Antarctic Ace Lake Metagenome 02UKB | ecosystem: Environmental > Aquatic > Non-marine Saline and Alkaline > Saline | place...
ATTACAAGGTGCCTTGTGGACCGGCAGAAGCGCGTGAGTTGCTTTTCTACTCCCTGGCATTGACTGAGATCTTTGCCAGAATTCCCATTCTATTCCCACTGGTAGAATCTATTCTGAAATTGGCGCCAGAATCGACTCCGTCTCTTTTTCTCAGAAAAAACTCGATCCAGATTACCCACATATTTACGCAGCTGAATGCAGCCATCCAGGAGGATGACTCTGACCGTCAGGTCACTCTGGCCCGCCAAATTATCAAAACCAGCAGCGATAACATTCATAAAATGGCCAACCAACCGATCAAACAGAGTTTCGAGGCAGATCCCTTTTTCCATCTCAGCCGGGCCACACTCTTGACATCTGCAAACTTTGGCATCGACGAACGAAAAATGATGTTGCAGAAAAGTATCGTAGCGATGAAACATGTGGCAAAACTGGATTTAACCAAGAATCATGTTTATACAGATTCGGCCCAGTCAATAGAAAGAAGACTTAACGATCTCCTAGCAGACAGTGGCGGCTGAGAGCACATCGCAGGCTAACCGGCATTCAGGAAAACAGCTTTTTTATTTCATCCAGCTTACCCTGATCGGCTGATCTGATCAAGTCGATCACACTGTCTCGCTCCTCCCCTTCAGATTCATTTGTTTGCACGGACAAGAGCGAACTGACAACAGACACCAGTTTTGAGGGAATGATCGGCTTTTCCATAATATGTTGCGGCTTGAGGCGGGCCTCAAGTGCATTGAGTTCCCTCATATATTTATTACCAAAGGAATCGCTGGCATGGGCCGTTATAATAATGATTGGAATATCACTCCACTCATCACTTTTTTTCAGATTACGTAAGAGAGCGACTCCGGATTTCCGTGGCATCATCAGGTCCAGGGTGATTAAGTCCGGTTTACTACCGGAGATCTTGTTCAAGGCATCCAGACCATCAATCGCATCATCCACAATAAATCCGGCCTCCTCCAAACAGGCACGAATAAAAATTCTGATATCCGGTTCATCATCTACAACCAATACTTTCTTTGCGGAAGCATGTACCATTTTTTCTCCTTTTTTGGGGGACTGGCTATCGAAAGGAACCTGCCATAGATACAGGTCTAAAAAAAGTTCTCAATCATCAATCTTTCAGTCTTCACCCAATAAATGCATCTGTCTGAAAAGGGAGTTGAGGTCATGTTTCATTATCGTGGGAATCCCATGACATCTATCCAAATTCACAACAGATATTACTCCTGGTTTATTAAAGGCTGGCGATAGATCTAGATTGCCTTATGACTTCAACTTCCCCATCGCCTTGGTGAGTTCCAGCATCACGCCCAAACCTGCCTTTATCTCACTATCGAAGCCGGCAGTCATCAATTTGCCCATTCCAGCGCTTTTGACGTTCTTCAGGTCGATATCTCCTGGAATACCCATCAGTTTCTCAATAAACTCGACTGAATTTGGATCGGTCAGTTGTTTCGCCAGTCCAAGCATGACCACAAATCCATCACCGATGGCATCAATATCATCAGCGCTGTATGCTTTGGCGATCTTGGCACGGACATCCAGTGTGGAAGCGATGATCCTCAGAACACCCTTCTTTTCAAGATCGTCCAGATAGCCGATTAACTGGGGCACGGCTGACTTCAACAGCGGCCCTACATCCTGAATAAACTCGATGATGTTACCCAGTTGTTTCAGGCTATAATGGAAATTATTCGTGGATCTCATCACCTGTTTGATCAATTCAAAAAAATCTCTCAAATCGAAACTCGAACCGACGTCCAACAATTCTTCGATCAGCAGTGCCATTCCCTGGTTCATGAGTGGCATCAGATCATCTTTGAGTTCCTGATTTCTGAGACATGGCCTGACCAAGGGTTCTAGCTGTGCTTCGATATTGCTGATCTTCTCCAGTATTAATTTTTCATTTTCCATGATTTTCTCCGCAGCTGGCTACTTGCTTCCGTTTGACATTACCCTTGGCATATGTTTGCCGGCCATAATCATTTGAGGTTCAATTGGTAGTTCTTGCCCAGTTAACAATAGGTTCCAGTAAACCCATTTAAACATCATCTTTCCCCAATAATTGAAAACACTTTCGCCGAGCAGTTCAAAGGGACCCAAACCTGGAAACGGAAATTTTCCTGGCAGTGGTTCAGTTTTGTAGTTAAAATCAATCAGAAATGCCTTCTCATCTCCGGAACAGATAAAACAGGTGGAATGACCATCAAAAGCGGCTTTTGGTTCCTGACCTAGAATTTCAAGACTCAGATTTTCTGTCAGAATTTCCGCTTCAAAATGGGCAACCGATCCTGCTTTCGAGGTAGGAACGTTGGTCGCATCTCCAACAACATAAATGTTTTCAGCTTGCTTGGCCCGCAGCGTATCATGTTCAGTGATCACATATCCCGCACCATCACCAATTCCTGAGTCATCGACATACTGGGACCCCATATTTGGCATCGTGGAAACCACCAGATCGTAGTTCACTTTATCACCGGTGTGCGACTCCAGGAATTTCTCTTCCTGGTTGACTACTGCAAGATCCCAGTTGATGGTGGTTTTGATGTCCCTGGCCAACGCTTGTTCTGCCAGGATTCCTGTGGCAATCGGTTTTGTAAAAATGCCGTCCTGGGGCGTCACCAATTCAATCTCAATCTGATCCCGGGTGCCCTGTTTTTTGAAAAACGAATCTGCCATAAACAGGAACTCAATGGGGGCCACAGGACATTTGAATGGGACCTCCGGGATACTGAAAACAAGACGTCCGGATGTAAAAGTCTTCAGCCTTGAAAAAAGCGCTTCTGCAGCCGGTAAGGTATAAAATGTGTGGATATCTGATCTTGTATCAGGTTCCCATTGCTCCAGACCTTCAATCTCTTCCGGGGCAATTTTACAACCGGTTGCGATCACGAGCCAATCATAGGCGTATTTATCCTTTTTACACTCCACCACCTTTTTATCAGTTTGCAGACCGACAATCTCATCCAACACAAAGTTGACTCCTTTGGGAATGAAGTCTCTTTTGGGTTTCATGCAGTCCTGTGCACTGTAAATACCAAAAGGAATGAACAGCCAACCCGGTTGATAATGGTGAATATCATCATTATCAATGATGGTTATGTCCCATTCACTAAGACTCAGTTGTTTACGCATTTTCGCAGCAACCATGGTTCCACCTGCTCCGGAACCCAATATCACCAGTTTTTTCATGTCATCTCCTTGGCTTGTTTTCTGTAGTGCACCGATACCGAATTAATAGTCTATAAACTGGTTTCTCAATTAGGTTGGTTAGTCCAAATTGACCATTTTACAGCTATGAAGAAAAAATGATGACCGCTTAAATCATCGGATATGCAACCCGTTTTCAGGGATTTTCCACTAAGCGCCTCGCCATCTGAATCAGTTTATCGTGTTCAATGGGTTTTCCGATGAATCCCTCCGGTTCCGGATATCCCTCCAGATGTTTTTTGATGACACTAATCGAATCTCCAATAGCAGTTACAAAAATGACCGGAATTGCCTTCAACTCATCATCATTCTTTAGATTCCGGTATGTCTTTATCCCGGATTGTTCCGGCATGGTAATATCCAATGTAATGACTTGTGGTTTTTCGCCCTTAGCAACCTCCAGAGCGCTCTTTCCACCATCAGCGGTCACTGTTTCAAAACCTTGTTCTCTGAAAAGTGCGGTTAGATAAATTAAGACATCTTCTTCATCATCAACTATTAAAACTTTATTCGTCTTAATCATTGTTTAAATTAACGGGAAAATTAACAATCCGTTTATAACTTTGACAATACGGTTCATACAGGACAGAACGAGATCATGACTTCTGTTTCCCCCGCTTGTTTCGAGCAGCATGGATCTTTATCTCTTGCTCGGCAATGCTTCTAATTTTATACGCATCATCTCTCAGGATCCCATAGAGAATACCACATCCATTATCCGTCCTGAAAAGATCTCCATGATCAGCGAGTTCAAGCATTTCATAACATAGGTCGATAACCCGATTCAGATTTTTATCGATCAGCTCTTTCTTACTTTCAGCCATATCGCCATGTTATTTAAGAGAGGTTATACCCAAGTCAGTTCCAAGCAGTTGTTTTACAGCTTCTCATTCAGCATGAAACATGCCAGCTGTTTTCTGGATATAAATCTCTTATTTCTTATATTATTTCATTTACTTACAAAATTGTTTACAAAATGAACCGCTTTAGTGTCCAGAGATAATCCATCAGGTAACTATGGACACTTTTGTTTGATTAAATTTTTTTGAGAGAAAAAGAACGCTGGATTTCAATGACGATAGGGGTAAACAAAAGTTTGATTATATCGCGCTTGGCAGGAGTGTCTCACAAAATTTAATTCTAAACACTTTTGAGACACATATATTTTTACCCAAAAAGGGTCAGATACTTTTTTTTATTTCTTTAATATCGGGATTTACTGAAGAGAGAATAAAAGCAGGAAGGATTGATCAGCATTGAGCTAAAGCTGAATCTGGCGATCATTTGCAGTCATTATAATTGCTATGGGCACGACTATTTTAAGTCATAGGCAGCGAGATATCGATAGAGTGTCGCACGACTAATACTAAGCTCTTTTGCTGCATTTCTGCGGTTTCCAGCGGTTTTTGACAGTGCGGTGAGGATATCCTCTTTCTTTAGCTTTGGCTGGGGGCCAGGCTTTTTCCTCTTTTTTTTGAGATTATCCGTGATTTCTGGCGGTAGGTGCTCCAGACGGATTAAATTATCATAGCATTTCACATATCCATACTCTATCGCATTCCGCAATTCCCTGACATTACCTGGCCATGAATACTGTGATAAAGCATCGGTGGCCTCATTCGAGATGGAGAGAATATATGAATTAATCTCCTTGCCAATCTGCTCCAGGAAAAATTCCGCCAGCATGGGGATATCCAGAAGTCGCTCCCGCAATGGCGGCAGGGTTATAGGTACAACGCACAAGCGATAATACAAGTCCTTTCGAAACTGTTTTTGTTTGATCATCTGTTTTAGGTCACGATTTGTCGCACTGATGATTCGGACATTCACGTGAATCAGTTTTTCCCCACCGACTTTATCAAAGCACTGCTCCTGCAGAACACGTAAAAGTTTCACCTGCATAGCCGGTGATAGTTCACTGACTTCATCGAGAAGAATGGTTCCACCGTCCGCCAGTTCAAACCGCCCTTTTTTATCCCTGATCGCGCCGGTAAAAGCGCCTTTAACATGTCCAAACAGCTCACTTTCAAGAATACCTTCCGGTAGTGCGCCACAGTTGATGGCAACGAAAGGCTTGTTTTTACGTGGTCCTGATTCATGAATCGCCTTTGCAGCCATCTCTTTACCGGAGCCGCTTTCCCCTTGCAAAAGGACAGATGCTTTAACTGGTGCCACCTCTCTAATCTGGTCAAAGACGGCCAGTATTTTAGGGTCTTTTCCTACCAGATGGCCAATCGAGTGATGATGTTTGACTTTTTTCCTTAATATCTCAAGCTCAGTCACATCCTTAAATGACAGCAAAGCCCCAATATCAAACATATTCTCGTCAGCTAAAGACATGATTGACATATTTAAGTTTCGTCTGCGCCCATCCTTTTTAGTAAAATTAACGGACCTTTCTGTGACCGTGCGGTTGTTTTCAAGTGTTGAGGTCTCGCAATACTCGCAATCTCCGCCACAAAATCTTCCTGGAAAAACGGTATGACAATCTTTGCCCAGTACCTGTTCCCGCTTATACCCCGTGATTTTTTCCGCTGCCTTATTAAAGAAAAATATGATTCTGTCTTTCGTGTGGGCCATAACCCCATCCAACAGGTTGTCCAAGATGGCCTTTAAATTATGTTTAATATCAAACAGCGCCTTCAACAGCTCAGAATTGTATAATGTCTGAAGGTTTTTAGAAATGATCTCTCTTGCGGTGGTTATCGTTTTTTCGGTATCCGCCTTTGACTGGACAAATTGAAGAGAAGGCGCTTCCCAATGAATATGTGGAATCATGGCAGGGGGGGACAACTCTCTAAATTGATCCGAATCGCCTATGGTAATGATCAGGTCAAACATATAAATATCAACGTTTTCCATTATGGGATTTGCCCCTGAAAGGTGTCCCATGTGATCTTCACGGTTTTTTGATTCTGAAGTTAGTGACATTTGGGATTGTTTCAGCGTCGCCCCCATCACATAAACCGAGTCTGGGTTGTTTTTCTTGGCTAATTCCTCCGCAATGGATTGATAATTGTCACTTCCTGAGCTGATAAAAAGAATTAAAAATTTTTGACCCATCTTATTCATAAAAAGTGTCTCAAATTACGTTTCTTTATTTGAAAAAAAACTTTTTGACGGCACCATCTCTTGTATTTTTGGTAACCGATTTTTGGGTAAAATGATGCGAAACGTTGAGCCAACTGCTAATTCAGAATCTAGTTCGATAATACCACCATGTTGCTGAACATTCTTTTTAGTAACTAACAGACCCAATCCCGTTCCGCCAAGCCCTTTTGTCGTGAAAAAGTTTGTAAACACCTTTTTCTTAACCTCATAATCCATTCCGATGCCATTATCAGACACTTCAAAGATGATCATAGCATTTTTCTCAATAGTGCGAATCGTAATTTTACCCTGTTCTTCGCTATCACTGATTTGGCAGGCATCAATCGCATTACCCACCAGATTGGACAGGGCCTCATGAATTTTTCCACTGTCCAGTGGCACTAGAGACATATCTTTTTGGTAATCACTTTCAATATCAATTTTCAATAACTTGGTTTTAATGGAGTACATATCCTCTACATCTTTCGCAATGGTATTGGGATCGCAGTGTTTTACGTTTATTTCCTGTCCCCGGGAGAAGTTCAAAAACTCCTTCACGAACAGAGAAACTCTTTTGATATTACGATTGAGCATCTCCATTCCGGTGGTGATCTGTTCTGAGACCCCTTTTTTCAGGCCCAGGTTCAGCAAATAAATTCCCCCTTCCACACCGGTCAAGACATTTTTGATGCCATGTGCCAATCCTGCAACGGTCTGTCCTACAGCAGCCATCCGTTCTGTTTCCAGTTTCTCCACCTCTAGATTTTTAATCTCCTGGAGGTCCTGGACCCAAAATGCCTTCCCCACCACCTTACGTTCTACATTCAGATTCATCCCCACTAACCTGACCGGAAGAAATTTATCGGTAATTGTCTTTACCAACGTTTCCAGCAGATAAACCGGACCGGACTGTGCAGCGACCTCTTCGAGAAAAGCTTCGGGAAACATATTTGCCAGATCTTTTTCTTTCAAGCTGATGGGATCCCTAATCTCAAGAATATCAGCTGCGGCTTTGTTGACAATCGTTGCAGAACCCAATTGGTCAGTGATGATAATCCCATCCAGAGATGCTGAAATCATTGTTTCCATCAGTTTGTTCGACAGTTTTAATTCATCCTTTAACTCAAGAATTTGAGTAATATCAACAGCCATTTCCAAAATGTAATCAAAGTGTCCATTCTCTACATCGTAAGGAACGGCTGTCACATGCAACTGCACTTCTCTGCCATATTTATTCCTGACCGTTGAATGGCCGGAATGGACCAGACCATCGTCAAATGTGCGATTTGCTGTACAGTCCAGGCACTTACTCTCCCTGGATTTTAATGCAGAATAGCAATAATGCCCTTCAACATTGCCAAACATATCCTTGGCTCTTTTATTGGCCCGCACAATTTTATAATCTTTGCCGATAATAAACAGATTGCACGGAACCTCTTCAAACAGCACTTGATATTCCTGTTTTATCTGCTCCGCCTCTGTAATATCTGTGGCCATTTCAATCAGAAAGGGGATACTCCCATCACTTTCAATGATAGGTATGGTATGCTTGATATACCGGGTCAGTTTGCCTGATTTGTCAAAACCAACCTCTTCATTCACACGTGGTTTCCCATCCTCAAAGGCCGCCGCTCCTTTGCAGGTTTCGCACATCGATTCCCTATTTTTGTAAACACGATAACATTTTTTGCCTTTCCACGCGCCGAACATCTGTTCAAAAGCCTTATTCGCCTTGACGAGATTAAAATCTCTATCGATAACGGCCGTTGACATCGGTATGATACCGAAAAGATTATTCTGGACCCATTTATTGATATTTATCTTTTTCTTTTTGAACATAATAGTGGCAGAGTTAAATGTTTTTCAAAGAGAAATAAAAACGATAGCTGAATTACAGAGTAAAACCCCGGACTTGGAATATTTTTACCCTGTAAACCATATTCAAACCGGACAGACAGTTATTTGTTATTTGTAACACTACTGCAAAATCCTATCCGCAAAGTGTAATCAGCAAAAAAATAGCTGAAATAAACAACCAGAATGGTTGACGTTTGTATTGAGATCAGCAATGTCCGGTTAGGTATTTGCAGAAAGCTAACCGGACATTGCTGCATTGAGATATAACGATGTAATGAGGGGAGTTGAGTTAGCAGGTCGGCTGCAGGGGTTAATCCCTCTTCCTGATAGTCTTCGATTCAAAAATGGACCCCGGTTTTTAGACCGGTATTTGAAATAGGGTCACCATCAGGAAGAGACTGGGATCTCGGTCTTTTTACGAGGGGTCGGGTTCGATGACAGGGTTGACAAGTGTGCCGATTTTTTCGATTTCAAGTTCCATGCAATCACCTTGTTTCAGATAAACCGGCGGTTTTTGTATAAATCCGACTCCTGCCGGAGTTCCAGTCATTATAATTGTCCCGGGAACCAGGGTCGTATCCTGTGATAGATATGAGATGATCTCTGCCACGGAAAAAATCATGTCGGATGTATTCGCCTGCTGCGTCACTTTACCATTCAACCTGCCTCCCAGTTTCAGATTCTGAGGATCACCAATCTCGTCAGGGGTAACAAGACACGGCCCAATTGGACAGAAGGTATCGAAACTTTTTCCCCGCACCCACTGACCGTTACCGGCATGGCCCTGCCACCGCCTGGCGGAAATGTCATTCCCAACTGTGTATCCGGCCACACAGTCCAGCGCCTTATCCACCGAGACATTCTTAACAGATTTCCCGATAACCACTGTCAACTCAGTTTCGAAATCTACTTCCGGCTTCTTCCGGCAACAGAGTGGAATCTCGATAGGATCTTCGGGGTGGGTAAGAGAGGCAATATTCTTCATAAACAGAGTAGGATACATCGGAAGCTCCAGTCCCACCTCTTTGGCGTGTTCATGGTAGTTCAACCCAATGCATAAAATATTGGTTGGGACGACGGGTGAGAGCACCTTTTTAACCGGAACCCGACGTCCGGTGTCTGTCAGTGAAGCGTAAATTTCCCCTGCCAACAGATTTGCAGATCCGTCCAGATAGTTACAGCCCAGCATTTCGGTGTTTTGATCATTAATAAAGCGTATTATTTTCATCATTTCTCCTTAGTTTGTCTCATTTCATATTTGTTAGCCTTTTTAATGATCTCCGGCAAGGGGTATGATATATCGTCAGCAAGCCATTTTACTGAATATCGGCAAAGTCATCAGTCTTCTACGCCGTATCAATATGATTCTTTTGCAGAGTGACGCTGTTTTTTGATGATCCAAACTGTTTGGCAAAGTCAAATATTGAGGCACATCATATAACTCGGCAGAGAAAAAAGATTGTCACAAAGAATACAGGTGATAATTCATTGTTTTTATGTGATTATGAGTATGTCGTCTAATATCATCAATTTTAGGCAACATTTATCGTATTACATATTGCAGAACCCGGAAAATAGTAGCATAATTTTAATACATTAAGCTAACACATCGCCGTTGACAGCGCCGGTCTGGACTTGTTTCATTGGAAATGCAGTGACCATTAAAGTTGGCATAATGATCAGGCAATTCTGACTGATGTGAGCCTTTGATTATTTTAGACAACACTTTATAAATGAGTCATGATGAAACTTTCCTCAAAATGTCGATACGGGGTCAGGGCAGTTCTTGAGATCGCCCATAATTACGGGGCAAGGCCTACCAAGAGGCGGGAAATTGCCGCCAATCAGGAATTAAACGATTCCTATTTAGAGAACATCTTACTTGATCTGAAAAATAAAGATATTATTCTGGCATTACGCGGAGCAAAGGGAGGTTTTGTTCTCAGACGGGCTCCTGAAGAGATCACCTTGCTAGAAATTGTTGAAGCCTTGCAGGGGTGCCTTTCTCCATCTGAGTGTTTGACAATGCCATCGCTGTGCAATCGCATCGAGAGATGTGTCACACGCCCAGTCTGGCAAAAAGTCAAAGAAGCTCAGGAGGGTGTCTTAAAAAATATTTCCATCCGTGATTTGCTGGAACAGGAAAAAGAGCTTCCCAAGAAATCTGAGAATTCTTTCCCAATCTAAAATACACCCACTTTTAATTCAACCTGAGATGCAGCAGCACTGTTCTGTTGTTGTATTTTTTTGAGAGAAATTATTGTGAACAAACCGATCCCATCCGCCATTGAGGTTGTCAGACCCCCTCTAAAAACCGGAAGAAAACAGAACATCCCCCCCTTGTATTATCAATTGAGTTCGGAAGAAATCCAAAGGCGGGGCACTGAAGCCAAAAAGATACTTGGAGACGACTTATTAATCCTCTGCCATCATTACCAACAGGATGGCACATTCTGGTTCGCAGACGTTACAGGGGATTCACTTTATCTGGCTCAACAAGCGGCTAAGAGTACCGCAAAGTATATTATTTTCTGTGGTGTGCATTTCATGGCAGAGAGCGCAGACATTATCACCAGTGAAAATCAAATTGTCATGCTGCCGGATCTTGAAGCAGGCTGCTCCATGGCTGACATGGCTGATACGGATACGGTCACAAAGGCCTGGGACTATCTGGTCGGAATTTGCGGAGATAAGTCCATTATTCCAGTTACATATATTAATTCCACAGCGTCACTGAAGGCTTTTTGCGCCAGACATGGTGGTACGGTTTGCACCTCTTCAAACGCAGACAAAATTCTAAAATGGGCGCTGGCCCAGAACAAACGGGTGCTGTTTTTCCCAGACCAGCATTTAGGCAGAAACACAGCCAATGCACTGCAGGTCGGAAAAGATCAGATTCGTTTATGGCAACGCGATCTCACGGATGGTGGATTGTCGGACCAGGAGATTCTGGATTCAAAGGTGCTATTGTGGGATGGATACTGCTCCGTTCATTGTCTATTTACGACTGCACAAATTGATGCTGTCAGGAATCGAATTCCAGGTATCAAAGTGATTGTGCATCTGGAGTGTCCTGAAGAGATTGTTCAGGCGGCAGATGACTCCGGGTCAACAAATAAGATTATTGATGTCATTAATGAGAGTGCCCCGGAGTCCAGTTGGGCAGTTGGCACCGAGCAATCCCTTGTAAACCGGCTAACCCGCCAAATGGCTGAGGAACAGCAGAAACACGTTGAATGCCTGAATCTAGCATCATGTATTTGCTCAACAATGTACCAGATATACCCGCATGAAGTATTATGGGTCCTGGAAAACCTGGTCGATGGAAAACCGGTCAATCGGGTCAGCATTGCAGAGGACATAAAACTTGAGGCAAGACAGGCTTTAGAGAAAATGTTGGAACTCAGCAATCAAGGCTAGCTTAACACCCCCTTTGTTTTTGGACGTTTCTCCGGTTCGAAGACCCACAACGTCTTCCAATTCGGAAAAAGAGTCAAGCATTAGGAAACTGTGACCAATGACCATTATTATTCCTAAACACTATCATGCCAAAGCCGCTTTGGAGTCAACCCACATTGACTGCATATCCTCTGAAAAAGCGGCTATACAGGATATACGACCCTTACGCATTGGCATCCTAAATATCATGCCCAATGTCCAGACGTATGAGTTTAATCTGCTCTACCCCTTGGGTAAATCTATTCTGCAGATAATTCCGGTCTGGATTAAGTTAAGCATGCATCAATATCATTCATCCAGCCAAGCGCATTTGAACGATCTTTATGTGACCTTCAGGGAAGCCATTTCAGATAAACCGCTTGATGGGCTGATCATCACCGGCGCCCCTGTTGAAGAGCTTGATTTTAAGGAGGTTCAGTACTGGGATGAGGTGACAAGTATTATCGATTTTGCCAGAAAAAATATTATCTCCACTCTGGGAATCTGCTGGGGAGGGATGGCCCTGGCGAAAACCATTGGCATTGAAAAAACACCTTTTAAAACCAAACTGTTCGGTATATTCAAAATCGACAATTTAATCCCGGGGCACCCGATTACGGGAGACCTCGACGATGTATTTCAATGCCCTCAAAGCCGTCATTCCGGATATTCTGATGAATTGCTTGAAACGGAAAAGGATAAGGGGAAGATCAACCTCCTAGGTCACTCAAAAGATGCAGGGTATGTGATTTTTGAGACAACCGATAGAAGGCTCATTATGCATTTGGGACATCCTGAGTATAATTCCGGTCGGTTGGTTGAAGAGACATATAGAGACAAAGCTCAGAAAAGAACCGATGTCAAAGACCCAGTCAACTTCGACTTTGAAAATCCAGTTAATCGCTGGCGGTCTCATAGAAATGAGTTTTTCAGCCAATGGATCAAATATATCTATAGCGAAACCAGCTACAATTGGACCGACAGTAGCTTCTAGAAAAAAGCCCCAGAAATTTTAGCTGCAACAGTTAGACGGTGTGCACAAAGCTACTTGTTTGGCCGGCCCCGGTTTTATGGGCATCCCGTGTTGCTTGATCATATTTACGACTGGAGAGGAGGCCATCTTCTGTTGTGACGTCTTAAAAATCGCAAATTCGGGCGGTCGTGCCACTTCGAGCATCCTTTCTTCGTAATTTTCATACTGTTTAAAATCGAAGACGGACCGCTGATTTAACTGTAAAAGATCTTCTGCCGGCGATTTCCCCAGATAGGTATAATTCTTATAAAACCTTTCACAGTAGGCAAGTAATTCAGGTTCGCTCTGGTAGTAAGATGAATTCAACCCAATCTCAAAAATCTGCCTGGCTAATTTCGGAAACGCAGCGACGCCAGAGATAGAAGCCTGCTGCAGCATCTGATGTAGTTCCTGGTAGTGGGGCATCATCAGATCAATCACTTGCTGTGTCGCAGATGCATTATAGATAATTGATGGTAAAAGGATGGCTGGCACAGCCCACCATGCTTTTGGCAGACCGTCAATAAACCGACACTCCAAAAATCCTTTGGGCCTCACTTCTGGAAACAGAGTGGTTAGATGGGTTTCCCAATCATCCATGTCGGGGTACCAACCATTAAACCCGGATTCCATCCACTGCTGAAAATTAACCCCTTTTGTTCTAAAACCCGTCACACCTGATTCATCCGGAAGTAAAATGACAGCCGCCTGCAGTGCAAAATTCAAATACTGGTCCTCCGGCATCACCGTATCTTCATTAACTGAATGCAAATGGGGAAATCCGGTGCGGCTGTGATCGAGTTTTTGCCAGGTAATTGAGCGATAACTATGTGCACCGGTTACTTTTCTGCCTGCAAAGGGGGAATTTCCAAACAAAGCGGTAAAAACAGGAGCCATCAGATTCGCTGCCAGCCATCGTTGGCGAGCGGTTTTCTGATCTCCAAAATCCAGATTTACCTGCAGTGAGGCGGTCAATCTCATCATCTGTTGGCCGTATGGACCAACGGACTTCATATACTGATCCATGGCCCGGTAACGAGGCTTTCTCATCTTCAAATCTGTTTCGGCAATACTGTACCATGGATTAATCGCCCCATGAAACAGGCTGATACCTTTTTCGGCCAGAATATCACTTGTTTTATTCACATTGGCTGTGACTTCACGGATGGCAGCGCTGACATTATTTTGAGAGGAGGAGCTGTATTCCATCTGCCCGCCCGGTTCAAACGAGACATTACCGCCATCAACAGTCTCGAATATCAGAAAGTTTTCGTCCCAACTGGTTGTAAACGGTGCCTGACTGTGCTGCATATTCTTCAAAATCAGATCAAAGGTCCCGTTGCCGTCAGCATCCAGAATTTCAGCCGGAATTGGCCTGCCTCTCGTCTGTTTAACAAACGGGAACAATTCAAGTTCAAGGCCGACCTTTTCCTGAGTCACGTCGGTTGAGCGATAGAACTTTTCGTAAATACTTTTTTTTAACTGTTCGATATCAAGTTTGAAACTTGTTTTAACCATTTTTTCCCTTTGAACAATATCATTTTTGTTTGCATATGAGCAGGCCTACTTTACCATCAGCAAAGATAAGGCCAGATGCCCGCTGTCATCAAGTTCAAACAGACGGATTCGACTGCGCAGCCAAGATAACAGCAAATCAGAGCTCCTCACATTTAATAAAATAAAAACATTTCGCAGTCAAAAATGATTATTCACATGCAAATACAGGCAGGAAAAATTGACAGGATTTGTTTTCCGACGGGGGTTAACCAAGCCCCTTATCCATTGGTCCTGGAAGTTAACGAGGGATACTAGAGGATCAAATTCTTTGCAAACTCTGAAAGTTGATCGATGGTTGCACATTCCACCATTTGTGTGCAAATCGGCTCATAATCAGCAACGGCACTACTTGGCGTATACCAGTACTTCTGCTCTTCTGGGTTAAGCCAGATGGTTCTGGCTGCTTTTTCTGCCATTTCCTTCAAGTATTCGACTTTCGCATCGTTATGATTATTCAGACCGTCACCCATAATTATCAGGGTTGTATCCTTATTGATCACATTCGGATAGCTCCCCAGAAAAGACTTGAAAGCGCTACCATAATTCGTCAACTGCCCCATGCCGATGTTATGCTGCTGCACCGCTTTCTGTAACGCCGTTTCCAGGGGATATTTATTAAAAAAATGGGAAATTTCAAAGGTATTGCGGATAAAGACAAATGATCGGATTTTAGAAAACCGGTTTTGTAATCTATATAATAACAAAAGCATAAACTGAGCGGCAAAAGCGACTGACATCGATATATCACAGATGGCCACAATTTTTCCCTTTTTGCGACTGGGGGTTTTCATTTTGAGTTTAAAGGGAATACCACCGTATTTCATGGAAGACCGAATCGTGTGCTTGATATCAATATTCCCCCTGGAGGCTTTTCGCTTCTGACGGGATAGTGCATCTTTCAGCTTTTGGGCTATCTTTTCAACCTCGCTTTTGACCTTTTCATGCTCGTCGAGGGTCAGTTTGTCAAAACTGATCGTGGAGATGGTCCTCTGTTTTTCCCAGGGCAGCAAATGTCGTCGACCGTGGCTGCTAAAAGGGTCCTGTTTGAGAAGATTGCCTGCCTCCTTGAGATGCTCTTTCAAAAAGGCACTCAGAGCCTCCCGTTGTTCCTTGGGCATGTGATAGGAGACAGCAGCAAAATCTTCAACCGTATCCGCCAGGAGGTTTATCCTTTTGATAATATCCTTGCGGACTTCCTCTTTACTCATTCCGATTCCCGAGGCCACATCGTTATATACGGGTCGAAAAGGCTTCGCATCTCCAACGTTTTCCATCAAGCCCAGTACATCTCCTTCAATATAATCTGCAATCACCTGGGATACGTAGTCATCGTCCTTACGGATCTCTTTCACGAATTCATCAACCTGCATGCGAAAGGTGGTATCCTCATGCTCAAATTCGAGTGGGGTTTTGTCTTCAAAAAAGCGTTTGAAATGTTTGACGAATTTTTCACGATCCCCGATGTTTTGAACCAGACAGGCTTCCAAAGCGGAGAAAAACTGCTCCTTTTTCACCGGGTTAATCCACTCCAGCGAGCTAATGGCGTTATGCAGGGCAGAAGTGGAGACCGTGAACCCTTCATATCTCAGATAATTAACGAATTGAAGCATCATATTGGTCATGAAACCTCTTTCAGAACCGTGTCTGCAGCTTCCATGATTTGATCCATATCGGTCTTATATTTGCTGATAATACCCAGCGTTTTTTGCAGATCTTCAGGTGTTATCTGTTCAACCTGCAACGTCAACAGGGCATTTGCCCAGTCCAACGTTTCAGATATGGAGGGTTTTTTCTTAATCTCAAGTTTTCTAATTTCATGAATCGCATGAACCAGATGCTGCACTAATTTTTTAGGCGCCTCAGGGAATTTTGTTTCAACTATTTTGATTTCCAAGTCCGGTGATGGAAAATCGATATACAGATTCAGACACCTTCTTTTAAGCGCATCACTTAAATCTCTGACGTTATTGGATGTTAAAAAGACAATCGGAATACTGGTAGCTACCTGGGTTCCCAGTTCCGGAATGGTTATTTCATTGGTGCTCAATATTTCCAGCAAGTACGCCTCGAATTCCGGATCTGACTTATCAACTTCATCTATCAGTAAAACAGGAGTTTGTTCAGATCGAATGGCCTTTAAAAGCGGACGGGGCAGCAAAAAATGTTCTGAAAAAAAAGCGTCTTCAAGGTTAACCAGCTTCTTGATAGACTCATTCAAATCATCTGCAGAACCAATAACTTCACTGATTTTCTCTTTTAATATCTGCGTATAAAGGAGCTGTTTGGCATATTCCCATTCATAAATCGCCTTGGTTTCGTCCAGCCCCTCATAACACTGCAGCTGTATTAATTCCAATTGCAGTGCTTTGGACAACGATTTTGCCAATTCGGTTTTACCCACGCCCGCTGGACCTTCCACCATAATGGGCCGTTGCATCTTGATTGCGAGATAGACAATCGTGGATATTTCCGTCGAACTTATATAGCCTTGATCTTCTAAAATCCGTGTAATCTCTTCAATGGATTCAATTTTAACGTCCATAATACGGTAACGAGTTGTCGCCACAAACCGGCTTTTCCGGATCAATTTCCCCTGTTTAAACTCCAGGAAATCATATTTTGTAAAAGCGCTTCTGGGCTGTTCAAATAAAAGATTCGGAGCTTTATCAAGTAAAAAAGGCCGATTCTCATAAAATATAATAATTAAATCGTTTCACAAATGTCACATGACTTTTTTACTTTCGAAATACTCGATAAATAAATGTCGTATACACCAGGACAATGGGCATTCCGATCAGAGCAATGATCAGCATGACAAATAGGGTCCGCTGGCTGGATGCCGCATTATAAATATCCAGACTATACTCAGGTATGTGCGCCGGGACGATAGTAGGGAAGATGGTCGCAGCAACAATCAGGAACATGGCCGCAATGATCACAGAGGTGGAAAGAAAGACTTTGAAATTAGCCTCTTTCTTCAGAAATTGAGGCACCAGAACCACACTCACCAGAACTAACAAAGCTGCCAGATACCCCCAAAAACTACTGAAAAGGTTTTCGATCTTCGAAAAATTCGCTATGGCCGTGATGATAGTCAACAGGGCGGCAGAAAGAATAAAGAACAGCAAGCTTTTCCTCACCCAGGACTGTGCAAATTTATACAGGTCTTTGTCTGTTTTTAAAAGCAGGAAAGCTGCACCTTGCAAACAGATCATAAACACACTTGTCACGCCGACTAACAACGGAACTGGGCGTAGCAGAGTGAAAAATGACCCCGTAAAGTTCATTTCACCGTCCAAGGGAATACCGATAAAAATATTGCCTAAAGCCACTCCCAATAATAAAGTCACTATCAGGCTTGAAATCGAGAAGGCTTTATCCCAGAAATTTTTCCAGGTCTGCGAATCCACCTGATTTCTGAATTCAATTGAAAGTGCCCTGAATATCAGCCCGACCAGCAGGAGCATCACTGCAATGTAAAAACCGCTAAAAACGGTTGCATAGACATGGGGGAAAGCCGCAAATATCGAGCCTCCCCCAGTTAACAACCAGACTTCATTCCCGTCCCAGAATGGGGCAATAGACTCACGCATTTTATTTTTATCCGCCTCTGTGCTGACAAAGAACTGCAGAATCCCTACTCCCAAATCAAAACCATCCAGAATCGCGTAACCGACCAGCAAAAATCCAATTAATATAAACCAGACAATATTCAGATCCATCTTTTCTCCTTCATCAGTCTATCCTTGATCAATTCCCTGTTTTGATAATTAATTTGTATCTATCCACCAAATTGCCAGAACCGGAAGGGTTTTGATTCAAAATCCACTCGGCGAAGTCCTTGCTAGATAGCTACATTCATTTTTAAAATAGGTCTTTTTATCAGGCTGCTAATAACCACCTTCAACTAAATCGGGGCCGCTTTTCATCTTTTTCGATATCAGAAATATAAACAATCCAAACAAAACAAGGTATAATCCACTGAAAAGAATAAGGGAAAACAGGATTTCACCTGCCGAGACCACTGTCGATATGCCATCTACAGTTCTTAACTCATGATACACAATCCAGGGTTGTCTACCGACCTCTGCTGCAATCCAGCCCATTTCATTGGCAATAATGGGCAGCGGAATGGAATACAGTAAAAGCATCAGGTACCATCTGCTTTTCTCCAGAATATCTTTCCAGTACAGATAGATCCCAATCAATGCCATTGAAACGAAAAAGAAGCCCAAGCCCACCATGATACGGTATGAGAAAAATGGGATCATAATCGGGGGTTGGTCCTCTTTTTTAAATTCGTTCAATCCCTTAATTTCATACTCAGTATCCCATCCCACCATTAAACTAAGGAGACTCGGGATGCTGACTTCATAATCAATGGTCTGCTCTTCTTCGTTGGGTATGCCGAAAATAACCATCGGCGCATTCTTCTGGGTTTCCCACATGGATTCAAAAGCCGCCATTTTTTCCGGCTGTGTCTGGGTCACTTGAATTGCATGGAGATGTCCCAATTCGATCTGCAAGGCGGAGCTGATCAGAGCGAATATCAGGGCAATCTTGATCGATTTTTTGGCAAAATCGACATGTTTTCCCTGCAGAAGAAAATAGGCACTCAACCCGGCCACGAAAAATGCGCCTGCAACCCAACCACCGACAATAGCGTGAGTAAATCTGGGGATGGTGGATGGATTGAAAATAGCCGCAAAAAAATCGGTTAACTCAGCCCGGCCATTGACAATCGTATAGGCAGTAGGCGTCTGCTGCCAGGAATTGGCGGCAATGATCCAGAATCCTGAGAGAATTGAGCCGACCGTGACAAACAGCGAGGATAAAAAATAGGTTCTCTGAGAAACCCGTTTCTTACCAAAAATTAAAACCCCTAAGAAGGTGGACTCCATAAAGAATGCAAAGACGCCTTCTGCAGCTAAAGGAGCCCCGAATATATCCCCAACAAAGCGAGAATACTTCTCCCAGTTGGTTCCAAATTGAAACTCCATCACGATCCCGGTGGCAACACCAATCGAAAATACAACAACGAGTATCTTGATCCAGAACTGAGCGATCTGATCGTAGAGTTCATTCTGGGTTTTAAGGTGCAATCCAAGAAAAATTGATATCAGCGCTGTCAACCCCAACGTAATCGGTGGAAAAATATAGTGAAATCCAATGGTGACAGCGAACTGGATTCTTGCTAATAAGACAGGGTCCATAAATACCATTCCCATAAATTAATGAAATTGATTGAGTTACATTTTACGCATTAAAGTGCTTAGAGGAAGACTTTTTTGAAAACTGAGGATCGTATCCGAATGGTCCGCTTCGATATGCTTGGAGAGGATAAAACCATCCAGAGATCCCAGGTGAATTTTCCGGGCCTAACTCTCTCTGTCGAATTCATCTTTCCCGACACCGCAAAGAGGGCATTCCCAATCATCGGGGAGATCCGCGAAAGACGTACCGGGTGCGACATCGTTATCGGGATCTCCCGCCTCAGGGTCATATACATAATCACATGTCGCACAGATATATTTTTCCATTTTTTTCTCCTTTGTATTTTGCTCGTCTTCAGATTTTTCTCAAATTAGCAAATTGCCTCAAAAAGTCATTTCTAACTGCCAACATGCCTATTTCTGTTTTAGCAATTGGTTGCTGATAACTTTAATGTGCGTCATCTCTTCCTTGATGATATCATCAATCATGGTCTTGCCACGACCTTCCGGAACCATCTCTTTCATACCGAGATAAAAAACAATTGAATCTTTTTCGGCAACAAGAGCCGCTTTTAATGCTTCTTCCACTGACGTCGTGTCGATTTCTTTTTCATAAAATACGCGTGTATCCGCCAGGGCCTTTAAATAAGCACTTGTTTCCTCGTCCGGATCAAACACAACTGCTTCTTTCTCTTTTGCTGTTAACTGGTTTTTTAATTCTGAAAAAATTTTTTCATGACCCAATTCCATTTCGGCTAGTTCGAGCAAAAAAACTTTAATCTCAGCGTCAGCCACATCATTGGCAGCTTTCTGGTAGAATTTGTAGCCGCCTTTTTCGATCTGTTCGGCCATTTCCAAAATCTCGTTCGCATTGAACTGATGATACATTACTGACTCCATCGTTGGTGAAGGTTTCTGTTTGTTTGGGATTTCGGCTAGATCGCCATTCCCCGGTCAAACACCGGGGAGTGGCACCACACTATCCGAAGTATCGTTTTAACAGGCCTGCAAATGCAGATCCATGGCGAGCTTCATCTTTACACATTTCGTGAACAGTATCATGAATGGCATCATAGTTCAGCTGCTTGGCCTTGGTTGCCAGATCTTTCTTCCCTTGACAGGCGCCATGCTCAGCCTCAACCCTGGCTTCAAGGTTTTTCTTGGTATCCGCCCAGACAACTTCACCCAGCAGTTCCGCAAATCTTGAAGCGTGATCAGCCTCTTCGTAGGCAATACGCTTATAGGCTTCTGCCACTTCCGGATATCCTTCGCGATCAGCCTGACGGCTCATCGCCAGATACATTCCGACTTCGGTACACTCACCGGTAAAATTAGCTCTCAAGCCTTCCAGTATTTCCGGATCTACGCCCTGAGCGACACCGATCACATGTTCATCTGCCCAAGCCATGGGTCCGGATTGTTTCTCACTGAATTTATCAGCCCCTGCTTTACATTGCGGACATTCTGCAGGAGGCTGATCGCCTTCATGAATATAACCACATACTGAGCATACCCATTTCTTCATCTTATTCTCCATGGAAAAATTTAAAAAAATTGATTTTAAAATAGAAAAACAAAAAAACCACACTCAAATTCATTTGGACCACCCTTTTCTAATATGTGCCTCTTTTTCCAATTCTGCCAATTTTTTAATTTTATAGGCAGAATCGAGCATGACACCATACAAAACCCCACAACCACTGTCTTCTCTTTCAGCGTCGCCTTTGTTGGCCAGTTCGACCATTACATCAACCAGTTTCAGCGATTCCTTAATATTTCGATCAACCTTCTTCACAATGCCACACCTTCAAGAAAAGCAACAAACAATTCACCGTTTTCAGCGGTAAAATGTTTTTTCGAGACAACGTTGTATGTATCTATTCACTACATTGCCTGAGCCGAGGGGCCTATGCTGAATAGTTTTAGTTATATTTTCTATATCAAGGAGTGTGCCTCGGAATAAAAGAAAGATGTTATCCCTATTATTTCATCTACCTATACAGATAACAGAAGGTAATGTCAAAGGACAAAACCGAACCATTTTTTTATTATGCGGAACACATTGTTTCAAACGACTGCGGAATCGTCTTCAAACAAGGGTCACAAAAAACTTAAGTAGTTGTATATTTTGGTATATTTTGGTATATTTTACTGAAGCAAGTGTCTCATAGTTCTTCTTGAGACACCTTTGTCTCAGGCAGAATCAGGCTGAAGATACTGACTCAAGGATTGGCGGGTAATACCGATTAAACGGGCGGCCACAGTCCTATTATTCTCAGCTCTTTTCAACGCCTCATCAACCAGCAGCCGTCTAATTTCCTTCATCGAAGGGAGTTGGGCACCAAACGTCAAGTTTGATTGAGTTGAACTTTTAGACATGCTTCCCTGCTTTCCGCCACCAATCGCCTTTCTGAACGTATCCAGAGACATCACCCCAGAGCTGTGTTTACTAACGGCATCATAGATTAGGGATCTTAACTCCCTAATATTACCGGGAAAATGATAGGCATTTAAAAGAACGTAAATCTCATCAGGCACGGTTGGTTTCTTTTTATCAAACTCCAGGGCAGCTTTTTTCAGAAAGTGCTCGACCAGCAACGGCAGATCTTCAAGGCGTTCATGCAAGGGTGGAATATGAACCTGATGCGCACAAATTCGAAAATAGAGGTCTTTCCTGAATTCACCGGTCTCCTTCATCTCATCCAGATTTCGATTGCTGGCAGCAACGATCCGGGTATCAGTATATTCCGGCTTATCCGAACCGAGGGGTGTATACTCCCGCTCCTGAATCAAGCGCAGCAGTTTCACCTGGGAAGCCATACTGAGATCTCCGATTTCATCCAGAAACAGAGTCCCTCCGGCCGCTTTTTTAATCTGACCCCCGCGATCTCTTTCAGCCCCTGTATAAGCGCCTTTAATATGACCAAACAAGGTATCGGCAAAAATATTATCATCCAGACCCGCCACATTCACCGCGACAAAATCTCCCTTCCGCCCACTCAAACGATGAACCGCCTTGGCGATCAAATCCTTGCCAACACCTGTTTCGCCAGTGATAATAAATGGCTGCGAGCTACGAGAAATGGCTTCCAGATATTGGAATATCTCGAGCATCTCTTCATTACGTGTCAGCATGTCATTAAAGGCATCCGGTGATTTGAGACCTTTTTTCTGTTTCCGTTTATGCAGGATCGCATTTTCACTCCTCAATTCACGGACTTCAACCGCGCCTCGGGCCGCAGCCAGCAGTCGACCGGTATCCACCGGCTTCACAATATAATCCAGAGCACCTTTTTTAATACATGAAACAATGGTGGAGACATCATCATTGGCAGTGACCATAATCACCGGAACCTGGGGATGGCTCTGGATAATCATTTCCAGCAAAACGTCTCCTGTCAGGTGTGGCATAGACAGATCCAGCAGGACGAAGGCGACTTCCTGTTGAGCCATGGTCGACAGCACCTCACGGCTATCGTTCACAGTAATAATGTTTGTAATTCCAGCCAGATTAAATGCTCTTTTCACTGCTTTGAGCACAATCTCTTCATCATCAATTAACATGATTGGCAGGTCGGTGATAAAGGGTTTATTCATTATATCCTCAGATATTTTAATGTTATCATTCTATAGGTCATGCATTTTATTTAAAAGGAGCATACCAAATTCCTTCCGCCAGAGCGTTTGCTGAATAGTTATCTTTCACATTTCGTAACAGCGATCTCCGGAATGTGTCAAGGGAAGAGGAAATCGGACTATTCTTCAGATGTTTCCAGGATCGGGATCCGAATGGTGATCATACAGAACTCTTCTGCTTCGCTGGTGATATTGATTTCCATATCGAATTCCTTCACAATCCCGTGAATGATGGACAGCCCCAGACCCGTACCATCACCGATATCTTTGGTCGTAAAAAATGGTTCCATACAACGCTGTACCACCTCCGGTGACATCCCAATACCATTATCCCTGACCTTAAACACAACACTGTCCTTATTTTCAGACAGGTAAAGGCGGATATCAACTTCCATAGAATATTCGTGTCCTGCATATTCATTCTTTTTTTCTACAGCGTAGCGTGCATTCGACAGCAAGTTTACGACAATCTGCTCAAACTTTTGAGGGTCGACTTCCACTTTGGGAAGATTTGCCTCTATACTTCGATTAATTTTAATCTGGTGAATCCTGAACTGCTCTTTAAAGAATGAAAGCGCGTCTTCAATCGGCTCTGCGATATCAACTGCACTAACAAAATCCGATTTTGGGTGGGAGAACGAGCGCATATTTTTGATGATTTTGGCCGCTCTTTTGACTTGGGTAATGATATCATCTACCGACTCTGATTCGTCCGTATCAGGCTCTTTAAAATCAAAATACATTTTCAAACCATCCGCAGCCAACCGAATAACAGTCATTGGCTGATTCAGTTCGTGTGCCATGCCCGAAGCCATTTCCCCCAAGGCCGATAACCTCCCTGCATGAGCTAATTGTTCCTGATTCTCCAGTTTCTCTTCAGTTAATTTATACTGGCTGATATCGATAATATAGCCGTGCAAGAATTCAACTTCTCCATCCTGGTTTCGCACAAAGCGGGTATAATCCAGAACCCAGATTAATTTCCCGTTTTTGTGCCGGAGTCTGTATGGTGCATGTTCCAGGTATTCTGTCCCGTCGTGTATGCAGGCTGTTTTCCTCTGGACCACTCTGGACAGATCATTTTCATCTATAATGTCTTTGTACTGTATTTTTTCACGTAAAAACTCATCCGGGTGGTATCCCAAAATTTTAGAGACATTCGGAGAAACATAGTCCACTGCCCAACTCTCTATATTTCGCCATTTGAAAACCACTACGACACCTTCCACAAAGAGGTCTCGCTCTTCATTTACAACCTTTTGTATCTTTTTAACATTGGATATATCCAAATAACTCTCAATCACGCCGATCCGTTGTCCATCTACATCATAATAGGGAGCGCCAGTAATCAGATAGGGAACCACTTTGCCGTCCCTATTCACTGTTTCTATTTCGGCTTCATGGCGCTTGACACCTGCCCCAATTCTATTGAGCGTGCAATTGGCAGTGTGGCAGTTTGCCCCCTGAAACAGTTCACTACACTGTTTTTTCAGGATCTCTGCCCTGGACTTACCTGTGATCTTCAGAAGATTATCGTTAACTCTGAGAACCCTGTGCTGATCATCGATTACCCGAATGCCAATCGCAGCGCTATTAAATATTTGATCTAATTCAGCGTAGGCCTTGTCCAGATTCAGTTCAATTTGTTTCCGCTCATCAATCTCTTTTTTCAACTGCTCATTGGAAGAGGCCAGTTCCTCTGTTCGGCTCTCAACTATACTTTCCAGATGATCCCGGTGCTCGTTCAGTTGTTGTTCAATCGTCCTCCGTCGGGCGATTTCGTCATTTAACTGTTGGTTTTTCTGCATCAAATCCGAGGTCTGATTTTCAATCATCAGACTCAATTCTGTCTGATAGGCCTGTTCCTGGGGAATCCATCGTCTAATCAATATAACGATAATCGTCAGGGCCGCAAATACATTTATCAGTTTTGGAATTATCACCAGATTGGGTTGGACAAGGAACAGATGCACCTCCTTGGGAAGCAAGCCCTGCAGTGAAGTATACCAAGCCCCAAAGTAGATGCTTTCAAACAGAGTCCGAAAGGCTTCTATTGATAAAATAATCAACAGGGTGATGGTGAGACTGGTTTTGATCTTTCCACTACGCAACCGCATTAGATAGAACCAGAGAATATATATCCAGATAATAATGAGTATCCAATACGTAACAGGCGTTAAGAGCTTGAAAAATTCCATTTTATTGCCTTAGTGGTGTTAGCGTTTTAATCCATCAGTTTAATCAGAGCGTATATGGTTAGTGCTCTTTCTGATTTCCAATCCGTGAGGTAATTTGCAGAATCATGAGGGATTGCTTCTATTTATCGCAAAGCATGGGTTTAATACCCCCTTCGAAGCTGCAGGTTTCGCTTCTCACTTGCGGCGGGATAGTTTGTTTGTTGCCCGTGTATCCAGAATACCATAACCTGGCGGATCTAAATAGTTTTAATGATCAGATATCATTTCAAATTCCGGGTGAGCTTGTCAATCTAAGATAAAATATTGGAAATTGGTTATAATCTTGCAGAAAATTCAGCAGCAACACATCAAAGTTCCTGCAAGAAATAATCGAAAAAAATAAAGATCTCCCTTAACCAAAACCCAGAGCATGAAAGCACAAGATTCTGATTCAAACCGTATTGACAGCCGGTATCTGAAATGGCCTGAATTGATATCGGGAACCTTGGTCAGGCGCTATAAAAGGTTTCTGGCTGATATCACATTGAATGACGGCCAGACTATTACCGCCCATTGTGCAAATACGGGCAGCATGACAGAGTGCAGCCAGCCAGGTAGCACTGTTTACGTTTCCTATCACAATAATCCGAAAAGGAAACTGAAATATTCCTGGGAGCTTATTCAAATGCCAACATCCCTGGTGGGGGTAAACACAGCGATTCCAAATAAACTGGTGTTGCATTCCATCCAGCAGAACCTGATTCAGTCACTCCTTGGGTATGAGCATATCAAGGCAGAGAAGAAACTGGACAGTGGTTCTCGCCTGGATATCTTTCTTTGGAATCATGACAAAGACTGCTGTTATATCGAAGTAAAAAACTGTACACTCGTCACCGATGGAGTTGCTTCCTTTCCTGATGCAGTCACCACCAGAGGTCAAAAGCACCTGCGTGAGCTGCAGCAACTTCAGGATGAACATACGCGTTGTGCCATGTTTTTCCTGATCCAAAGATCCGATGCCGATGTTTTCCGACCCGCCGATACGATTGACCCCGAATATGGTCGGGAACTCCGAAAAGCCATAAAAAATGGTGTTGAAATCCTTATCTATGATGTAGACATCAATTTGAATGGGATTCGAATTAACAAGGAAATTCCCTATCAGTTATAAAATTAATCATCATCCGTAAAGTCTCAAGAACAGACAAAAAGCAGGAAAACCTGCAGGGCTTTTTTCAAGACGGTCAGTGGCCAAACGTTTAAATAAACTAGTTACCCTTGATTGAATTCTTGGCACGTTTATTTCAATAAATCTGATATTGCAGTTATTGTTTCCAATTGATATATTTTGAAAATCGGAATTCGATATCTCATTATTTTTGAAACTCTTTTCAAAATTAGCCGCTTAGCTTATAAAAAATGGAGAAACGCATGCTTGAAAAATCAGAAGTGTACTACTGTGAAGAGTGCCACAATTTGGTTGAGTCTTTATGGAATGGGAAACCGAATCTCAAATGTTGCGCCCAACCAATGGTAAAACTGGAAGCAAACACAACAGACGCTGCTGTCGAGAAACATGTCCCTGTCATTGAAAGAGATGGAACCCGCGTGACTGTTAAAGTTGGTGAGAATCCCCATCCGATGGAAGCCGCTCATTATATTCTCTTCATCGAAGTTCTGGCAGGTAACAAGGTGTACCGCCATGATTTCAGCGAAGGTGATGGCACCGCCGAGGCAACATTTCTGATTGAGGAGCAAGACATTAAAGCCAGGGCTTTTTGCAACCTGCACGGATTCTGGCAATCCAAGTAATTGTGATCGGCAGTTTAACTGAACCATAAAACTGCCGCATTTCTGTCTTAACCCCGCCAATATAAAGGAGGAACCGTGGAATTTAATTCAATTGATGATATTGTTGAATTTGCTATCGAAAAGGAGGTCGAAGCTGCTGACTTTTATCAAGCCGCAGCTGAAAATGAGGACGTCAAGGGGATAGCCAGCGTTCTGACGGAATATGCTGAAGAGGAAAGAAAGCATGAGAAAATGCTGAAAAATCTGAACAGGTCAACGTTTTCACCATTCTGGCACAAGAGGAAGCAAAACATAAAAATTACTTTGAAACCCTGTACGATGATTACATGGCCACCCAGGGTGACTAGCACAGAAAAGCGAGCTCACTCATTCTGAAAAGAACTGAGTGAGTCTCGCCACGCTTAAACGATCTTCAAATTAAGCTCTTGCGGTTTCTCCCCCTTCTATCTACAATAACGCTGTACGACAGATTAGCTGTGACTCTTGGGATCAAGCGGGATCTAAAAAACCAATTCACCCCCAGTATGATCTGCCAATCTCAATTCATCACAATGGCCGTTGTAGTGCAGGCTGTTAAGGTTCCACCAGGATTCACGGACAACTTTATCTGAGCAAAAAGAAATGGAAGAACAAATCTATGATATTGCCGTGATCGGCGCCGGCCCTGCTGGAGAAAAAGCCGCCCTGGAGGCGGCTTCATTGGGCGCCAAAGTCATCATCATCGAAAAAAGTGCCCAGCCAGGAGGCGCTTCCGTGATCACCGGGACCATCCCGAGTAAGTCCCTGAGAGAAACGGTCAAATATATAATGACGTTAGCGCAACAAGACATTAATGGAATCAGTCTCAGTCTTAAGCGACCGATATCTGTCAACGAATTGATGCACCGCAAGGATGTTGTGGTGGCACAGCGGGTCGATGACATACTCGATACATATCAGAAAAAAAATATAGACTTCATTTTTGGATCAGCCCGTTTTCTCTCGAAAGACCAACTGATTATCAAACGACAGGCTAAAGAAGATCGAATTATCAAAGCTAAAAAAACGATTATTGCTGTGGGAACTGTCCCCTATCATCCGCCTGACATCGAGTTTGATGGGAAATGCATTCTCGACTCCGATTCTATTTTATCCCTGGACAAAATTCCTGAATCCATGGCCGTGTACGGCGGCGGTGTAATCGGATGTGAATATGCCTCCATTTTTTCCCTGCTCGGTGTAAAAGTTCATTTGATTGACCCCAGGGGCACCCTGCTCAGTTTTCTCGACCGGGAGATTTCCATCTTACTGGCTGGGATATTGAAACAGTGTGGAATAGATCTTTTACTCGGAGAAACCTATGAAAATATCAGTTTTCATGAAAACAAGGTTCAGACGGTATTACAATCCGGAACAACAGTAGAGACAAACACCATCTTGTATGCAAACGGGCGGCAGGGTACAGCCGAAAAGCTGAATTTGAAAAACTGTGGCCTGGAGCTGAATTCACGAAGCCAGCTGAACGTGAACGACAATTACCAAACCGAAACCACTAATATCTATGCCATTGGAGACGTAATCGGTTTTCCGTCTCTGGTTTCCGTCAGTAATGAAGAGGGCCGTTTAGCTGCCAGACATGCAGTTTTAGGCACCAATGTCACGCGGGTAAGCGAAGACATACCCTATGGAATCTACACCATTCCTGAAATCGGGCTAATCGGAGCAACAGAACAGGAGTTAATCGAGAATAAAACGCCCTATGAAAAAGGAATCTGCCTGTTTAAAGACCTTGCCAGGGGGTTAATTATCGGGGATAGAAGAGGGTTGTTAAAGCTTTTGTTCCACCGTGAAACCCATTGTCTTCTGGGCGTACATATTTGCGGAAAATCAGCGACTGAATTGATTCATATTGGACAGGCAGTCATGAGTCTAGGCGGAACAATCGAGTATTTCCTGGAAAATGTCTTCAATTTCCCTACCCTGTCGGCAGCCTATAAAGTAGCCGCCAGTGATGGATTACGTAGAATGAAGATAGAATGACCCCTCTGCAGCGTTGACGAATGGTGGCACCTTCCAAATTGTAATCTTATTAATTATTAAACCTATAAATCAAGATAAGATTCAAGG
>Ga0075122_10000562_pt1 | contig 29103 bp, 25 predicted proteins | sample AntAceMetag02UKB_FD_69790 | JGI IMG/M metagenome (GOLD analysis project Ga0075122, IMG submission 69790) | Saline lake microbial communities from Ace Lake, Antarctica - Antarctic Ace Lake Metagenome 02UKB | ecosystem: Environmental > Aquatic > Non-marine Saline and Alkaline > Saline | place...
TCTCCATGGCGAATTTCTCCAGTTCCCCCAAGACGTCCTTGACAGGTGTGCCGCTTTTTTGAGCGTACCGGTTGGCAATCCAGATTTTGGCTTGCTGGACACCGTTGGCGGTGATCTTTCCAACTCCCCGAGCCAGGGCCGTATCGTGAAAGAGGCGGTCAGCGGCTTGAATGTCTCCCCAGTTCAGATCGTAACCAATCTCTGCACGCGTCAGGTAACCTCGCTGGTAGCATTCCATGATAAAGGCCATGACCACCCCTGTAGAGATGGTATCGATGCCATATTCATCGCAATACCAGTTGTATTCCATTGTGAATTGCGCATCGAAAACACCAAATCCGGTGACTGCAGCCACTGATTCATATTCGGGACCGTCAATGCCGACGATGCTTCCTTTTCTGGGGCCGTATTGCAGGGTCACTTCCTCGGCACCTTTAGCGCAGGAGAGGTTACAACCGAAATAGCACCCGTCGGCTCTTTTCTTTTTCAGAAATTGTTCAAAGAAAACGTTGGCGAAGACGTTTTTCGATTTTTCATCCTGACCCAACTGGTAGTTGTTAATGGGCAAGAGGTGAAAATTGTTCATGTATTCGACCAGTGCAGGTGTCCCTCCGAACGCGAGGTTTAGCTGTTTTGGGTCCTCATTCTTGATCACTGTTGCGAAAGCGGATCCTGCCGCTTTGACCCCGGCGGGATCAACTGCGTTATTGTTTCTTGAACGGGCCTGGCTGGCGTTTACGATCACACCCATCAATCCCTTGTAACGCATGACTGTCCCTGTGCCACCGCGACCGGCCTGCTTGGTCCGGAGTCTTTTACGCTGGCTGTCATAGAAAAAGCTGTTGATGAGCCCGAAATCGGTTGTGTCTGAGCCGATCCCAGTGGCGACCGCGGCGATATTCTTATGCAGCTGATTGTTTGTGTACGCCTGAATCAGGTTTTCACCATAGGAAATCCCGCCATTTTCCACGGATTCCTCAACTGTCGGCGCTTGGACGATACTGATCTGTCCCAGATCGTCATCGATGACAACCACACATTTTTCGTCAGCGATACCAGTGAATATAATAGCGTCAAATCCACACGCTTTCAGGATCGATGAAAAATACCCGCCCACATTGGAATCCATGAAAGTGTTGGTCAAGGGGGAGATAGTTCCGACGATAAACTTCCCGGTACCTGGAAATTTTGGCTCATTGCATAAGGGCCCCCCAGCCATGATCAGGGGATTCTCCGGGCTATCAAAACAGGTATTTTCATCTGTTTCATCCCAGATGATTTTCAAGGCATATCCGCGTCCACCAATATACGTCTGTTTGAAATCGGGCTGTAATTCCTGGATGGACAGCTTGTTTGTGCTGAGATCGACTCGTAGGATACGGTCGGTGGCACCGCCATTGATAGGAGCGGCACTGTAGGATATACTATTGATAGGCGTTTTCATCTTGAGAGTTTTGTTAAGTCGTCAGTCCAGACCAAAGCTGTGCATCAGTCTATAAATCAGTGTTTTTACTAGACATTAAAGATTTAACGAATTTTCATGAAAATGCAATGGGTTTTTGTCCGGATAACTGATCTATCGTGGATCTTAATCGAAATAGGTCTAACAGGACGTCCACTCTATTTCAAAGTAAATCTTTGATAGAACAGAACTTCACCTTATCTATTGAGTCTTGATCCAAAGTATGACACTTTATGGCTTAAAGATTAGAGACTATTCTTTCATTATTTTCCTTTAATCCAACAAGTTCTCTGAGGAGTTTCCCCATAAAACCGACCGATCATAATCTTGGAATGGTTGACTAAGATGACTGAAGATTCCATGAGTGTTCCCTGCAAGGCATTAACGCAATCCCAGCGGTTCTGGTATGCTGAAATGGTGATCGCAGCGATTCTGGCCGATGGTGAAATCAGCCAACCGGAAACGGAATTCATCAAGGATATTGTCCGTCTGGTGAAAAAACCAGAAGAGAAACAGGAGTTGCTGGGACGTTTGGCATCCAAACGGTCGCCCCCAATATCCAGGCCTTCCGGGGTCGTACCCAAGGTGCTGGCGGCTGTTTTTCTGGAACTTGGACTGGTTTTGATATCTGATGCCGTGTTCACAGAAGAGGAAAAACGTTTTCTGTCAGAGAGCAGTAAGGTTTTCCGCTTTAGCGATCACTATTTCAATGAACTGATGGGTTGGTGTCAGGAGGGATTGGACTGGAAGAAAGAACAGATTCAGTTGATTTCCAGTGACGGGAAAATAGATAACCTGGGAGTACCGGTTGCCAGTCTGAATGATGATCAGTTGCACTGGTACGCTGAAACTCTTGTGGCAACCATTATGAGCGATCAGCAGCTGGATGCGTCAGAGGTCAGGTTTTTGAAAATGGCGATCGATCTGGTCAAGGATGAAAGCCATCAACAACATTTGACTGAAATGGTGCGTAACAATACTGCACCACCGTTGAGCCGGCATCCGGGGATTGATGAAAATACATTGAAACGGATCTTTTTAGAAGTGATGCTGATCATATCTGCGGATGAATCCCTTGCAGACGAGGAGGAGGTGTATTTAAAGCAATTGGCGGAATATTGTGAGTTCTCTGAACCGTTATTTCAAAGAATGATAACCTGGTGCCGTCAGGGAATCAGGTGGAAACAGATGAAGAATCCGCTGATTGAACGCTGTCAGATCGATCAGGATTCCGACGATTTGACACTGTTTCAAGCTAAAAAGGATGATGGTGGGCTCCAGACGTTCACACCCGATCCGAAACTGGAGAAAACCCCGGTTGCAACTCCTCCCGTTGAAGAAACGCCGGTTCTGCCAGAACCCCCCACCGAGGCACCACCCGCCGAGGCCCCGCCGGAATCAGAGGAGAACCCGGAAAGCAATGCAATCACTGACTTCAATCTAAACTGCTTTGTCTGTGGTAGCTCGGATATCGTCAAACACTTTTACCTGAAACCCCAAAGCCTGAAAGCCAGCCATAACATGTTTGGAATCCCTGTTTACCAGGTCAGCGCTGACGGTTTTGACTTTGTCGATTACAACCTCTGCAAAGTGACGATCTGCCCCTCCTGTTTTTTTGCGAGTACCCAAAAACAGATGTTTCGCCAGAAGGCAGGCGCCCCTCTGCCGAAATTGTTACAACATCCGGATTTTAAAAAAGTCTGGCTGGAGGGACGCAATCAAAGAGCGCAGGTGTTTCAAAATTACTTGTCGGAAATTCCATCGGTCAAACGTTCCCAGGCAATGGTCATGAAATCCTATGAGACAGCTATCGATGCTGCGATGACCCTGGCAGATCTCAACAATAGTTTTGAACTTATCTGGCACGCCATTACGATCAGACTCACCCTGGCCGAGGTGTTGATGGAACAGGGGCAGGTGGCAGAAGCAGAGGCACTCCTGCGGCAGATTCAGAAAAAAGCGGCGGGCTTGTTCAAAACAATCAAACAAAAATTTGTCACCTTTCGCAGTGGACGCTTGGTGATGTTGATTGCCGTCTATTTTGGGAATGAAAAAATCGCCGATCACTATTTTGAATATTTCCAAAAACTGAATGATAAAAAACTTAATCAGATGAAGGGTGAGGATCAAAAATTGTTTAAGCTTGTTTTTGGGGAGATGAAAAGAGCCCATCGTCACAAAGAGGCCCATTTTCACAAAAACATGAATGGTTTCAAACTGAAGAACAAGATTCGGTAATTTTGCAAACAGCGCAATCGCATTTCAGAACTAATGGAAAACGAAGATATACAGAATATAACAGGGAACGCAAGTAAGCCCAGGGAGGTCAAAGAGGAGATCCTCCGCTTTCCCAATTCAATGGATTTCTTTGGGGAGACGCCCGATTACGACCAGACGAAGCAGAAAGGTCTCTTCCGTCTCGCTAGAAAAGCTCCCAGACTGTCTGAGTACCGGGAAGCAGTAAACAGTGACTTGACAAAGGACCCGGTGAAAAATCAGAAACTCAGAGTGAAATTGAGTGAACTGAGTGTTAAGTTCCCCTTCTTTGCAGAATTGCAGGCATTGAAAGCGATTCAATCCTATCAGGATGTGCAGCAGAGCGGTCTGGGAGCGCAGAAATTTCCGGCCATCGAGTCGATCGTGGTCAGTTTGGGAAGGACTATCAATACCAACGCATACAGTCTCAACAATCTCTTCTGGTTTTTGAAGATTTTTCAGCACTATCTCGAACTGTTGCAGAAAAGTCTACTCAACGGTTATCCGATCCGGGACCATAGTTATTCCGATGCAAAACGGCAAGTGGCAGTGCTGCAAATCCAAACAAGCAAGAGCATCAAGGAGTTTGACGGTCTCAACTCGAAATACGAGAAAACCAGTTTCTATGCTGAAGGCCTATCGACAGCTGAGATTATTGATGCATACAACGCCATCCGTAAAGGGAATGACAAATTGCCTGTGGGAAAGCTGCATCGACCGGCAATCATTATCCAGATGATTCATCTGAAAATAAACTTTATTCTGGCGCGGTTTCCAATATTCTCACACATCATTCAGAAGAACCTGGAAGCGACCGGAGATATCATTCACCGGGATGTATACTTACAGAACGGGATGATTGCGTTGAATCAGCTACTGAACGAATACTACCTGATCAAGGCGACTACGAATATCGAACGTCAGAAAACCCATCTGGCGGATGTGATTCAAAAATGCAATGAAAACAGCTCCTATCTCCAGGATAATCAGAGAATAAGCAAGGAGTATGAATATGATTCGCTTTTGAAATTTGGCCTGCTGACTCTGGAAGTGTGGAAACTTTCGTTCCCCCTGGACTACAAAAAATCAATGCTGGCCCAGGCCAGATCCGGGCTTTTTAAGGTTATCAATAGCAGCTACAATCAGATTGCGATCCGCCAGGCAAACCGATTTTTTAACGCCTTTGATGAGTACTGCAACCCTGAGGATGACAATCTGAAAGTGTATCGGACCCCTTCCCGTGACCTGGATGTTAGCTCATTTTGATTTTCTAGCCCCTTATTACGACCGGCTGCTAAAAATGTCCTTGAATTCAGCCTGGTCCGATATCCTGAAACTGCCAACAGACGGTATTATCCTCGATGCGGGTGGTGGGACCGGTAGGATCTCATCCCGACTCACTTCATTGGCTCAGAAAGTCGTGATTTGCGACTATTCGCTGCCGATGCTGAAGCAGGCACGAACTAAGGAGAAACTGCTTGCGGTCTGACAGCGAAGGTCAAAAGAAAAGGGAAAACAGATTTCTGGGTGATCGCTGATAAGTGATCTCAAGTCCGCATCCCATGCCCCGTCCGCATCAGAATAAAGGCCCAGATATACAGCCCCACAATGAATATGCTGATCATACCGTAAGAAACGGTCAGGCTCACATCCGAGACGCCCAGTATCCCGTACCTGAAACCATTGACCATGTAAACGATGGGATTCGCCTTGGAAACCGCTGCCCAGAAGGGAGGGAGCAGGTCGATGGAATAGAAGACCCCTCCCAGATAGGTTAATGGTGTGAGAATGAAGGTGGGGATAATGGCAATATCATCGAATTTATTAGCGTAGATGGCGTTGATCAAGCCACCCAGCGAAAACAGTATCGCTGTCAGGATAACGATGCTGAAAGTGATTCCGGCATGATAGAGGTTTAAATCGGCAAAAAACAGCGAGAGAATGCTGACGATACCCCCTACCAGAATACCGCGGGCAACACCGCCCATGATGAACCCCAAGATAATGATATACTCAGGAGTGGGGGTCACCATCAACTCCTCGATGCAGCGTTGAAACTTGTTGCCGAAAAACGATGAGACCACGTTACCATATGAGTTGGTAATCACGGACATCATGATCAGCCCGGGTACAATGAACTGCATATAGTTAAATCCCCCCATGTGGCCAATACGAGCCCCGATCAGCTGTCCGAAAACAACAAAATAGAGCACAATCGTGATAGCAGGCGGGATCAGTGTCTGGACCCAGATTCTCAAAAAACGCTGGATCTCTTTTCTAATGATGGTTTTCAAGGCCACCATCTGTTCGTAAAAATTCATAGGATTCCTGATTAAGTGGTTGAATGTCCGTTTTCCACCAGAGAGACAAACAACTCCTCCAGACGGTTGGTTTTGTTACGCATGCTTTTGACGGTGATCCCTTTTTCACTGAGTGCGGTGAAAATCTCGTTCAGGGAGTGCTCCTTGTTGATATCGATTTCCAGGGTGGAAGAGTCGATTTTCCTGCTGTTGCAACAGGGTAACGAGATGTTTGCGTCCAGCTCTGTCTCCAGATCAAAAACGAAGGTTTCCGTGTCCAGTTTTTTCAACAGGTCTTTCATCTGCGTATTTTCGACGATTTCACCATGATCGATAATGGCGATCGAGCGGCAAAGCTGTTCGGCCTCTTCCAGATAATGGGTGGTCAGAATGATGGTGGTCCCTTTTTGATTGAGATCGATCAGAAAGTCCCACATGGAGCGGCGCAGCTCAATATCCACGCCAGCTGTTGGTTCGTCCAAAATCAGCAGGCGCGGCTCATGGACCAATGCCCGGGCAATCATCAAGCGACGCTTCATCCCCCCGGATAGAAAGCGGGACATCTCTTTCTCTTTTTCCCAGAGTCCCAGTAAACGCAAGTATTTTTCAGTGCGTTTGCTTGCGGTAGCACGATCGATCCCAAAGTAGCCTGCCTGGGCTCGTAAGATATCGCCAACCTTTTCAAACTGGTTGAAATTGAACTCCTGGGGCACAATCCCGATGTTCCGTTTGGCTGCAGAAAAATTTGTATCGATATCATCTTCAAAGATCCTGACCTGACCACTGCTCTTATTGATCAGGGAGCTGATAATGCCGATGGTTGTGGACTTTCCGGCGCCATTGGGTCCCAGGAGCGCCATGAAGTCCCCCTGCTGCACATCGAAACTGATTCCCTTGAGGGCGATAACTCCCCCCTTATACGTTTTTTTTAAATCACGAACCGATAAAGCGGTTTCCATTCAGGGACTCCTAAGTGTGTTCATTGGTGATGTGTCTAGACTCTAATAAATCACTATGTCCGGGAGCGGGCATAATGAAGAACAAGTTCCTCCGGTTTGTTTCCGCATCACTGCCTGTAGTAACAGGTCAAACTTCTATGATACTTGGATTTCAAATTTCTTGTCAAAGTTATTTAAAAGGGACTATAACCTGAATCTGAGCTGCTTATTCAGCTGCAGAGTTCTCCCTTTTTATGGTTGTGCAAGCTATAGCCGACGATTGACAGCGATCAATAGGATCGGAACCGGCACGTTTTAATAAGGAATATAGAGGGAGGAGGCAATGATCGCATGGAGTCTGTTTTTTTTCTGATTCCTTATTCTGTTTGATCATTACTATAAACTACCAACACCGTTACAACACATAGGAGATATCATGATATCCTTTCCCAAAAAGGGTCGCTCTTGGGAAGATCTCGAAGCTCAGATGACCGAAATGAGCACAAATGACCTGGATTGGCAGCATGCACGCCATTCATCTTATGTATGGCACGCAAGTGACCAGGTCAAAGAGGTGGCGAAGAAGGCATATGGGTTGTTTATATCGACTAACGGCCTCGGAAAAATCGTTTTCCCCAGTCTTGCCCGGATGGAAGACGAAGTTATCCAGATGGTTCTTGGCAATTTCAACGGAGAGGGTGCTGCCGGGCACATGTCTTCGGGAGGAACCGAAAGCATATTTCTGGCTCTTAAATCCGCCCGGGACTGGATGAGGGACAAAAAGCCCGGAATCACCGAACCGGAGATCATTGCCCCCTTTTCAGCCCATCCGGCAGTGAATAAATCTGCTCACTATCTGGGATTAAAAGTGGTCCGTGTCCCGACACGTGATGATTTCAGAGCCGATGTTGATGCGATGAGAGCCGCTGTGACTGAAAACACGATCATGCTCTATGGGTCCGCCCCTGCATTTTCCATGGGGGTTATTGATCCCATTACCGATCTTGGGGCTCTGGCAGAAGAGAAGGGTCTCTGGCTGCATGTTGATGCCTGCGTTGGAGGGATTCTGGGACCATTTGTGCGCAAAGCCGGCTATACTGTTCCGGCCTTCGATTTCAGCGTACCGGGTGTGAGCTCCATTTCAGCTGATCTTCATAAATCCGGATTTACCGCCAAAGGAGCCTCCACTATCACCTTTCGCAAACCGGAACTGAAGATGTACGCGGCGTTTAACTTTGACGACTGGCCGTCTGGGAACTATTCGTCAATCAATTTTACAGGAACAGCCCCGGGAGGTGCTATTGCTGCAGCCTGGGCTGTAATGAATTATCTGGGTGAGGAGGGATATCTGGAAATTGCCAAGACTGTGATGAAGGCCCGGACCCGGCTGGAAAAGGGGTTGCTGGAAATCGATGGCATTAATGTCTGGGGAGAACCCGATCTCTGGGCATTGGCCTTTGGATCCCAATCATTTGACATTATGGCGGTTGCTTATAAAATGTGGGAACAAGGATGGATGGTTGCCCCCAACACAAAACCGGCGGGCATTCATTTCATGACCACCCCGATACACGACGGCTTCATTGACGAATACCTGGCTGTGCTCAAAGAGGCCATTGCCTCTGTCAAGGAGAGCGGGGAGGATGCGACACAGATTGAAGCCCGGTATTCCTGAGACTGAGTAAACAGATTCATTGCTGTGGATTGGAGTTGTTGACATTGATCGGGGGAAAGCCTAGACTTTATTCATACCAATCGAAAAACTACCGGGAGCTTGGACAAACCAGGCTGAGAGGAACCTATGCATATTGCTGTTGGTTTTACCGTTGAACCTGATCCGGATAATGCCGGTGTAGGGAACTGCAAATACTCTCTTCAGCCATCTCAGTTTTTTTTGAGATGGCTTTTTTTTTGAGTTATTTCAGATTTAAATCGGTGGCCTGAGATTGGATTTTTCCATTGACCGGCATCCCCTGAACGCCAGTCCCAATGGGGATCACCGTTATTCAATCTAACAACGAAAAAACAGAGCCATGAAAAAACCGATTTTCATCTCCCTTCTGATCTCTCTTTCACTCCTGGTTGCAGGGGCTTTTCCAAGCTTACTGTTCAGTGCTCCGCGTGAAATCACCGTCATGACACATGACAGTTTCAGTGTCAGTAAAGCGGTGGTGGCCATCTTTGAAAAAAAAGAGAATGTCAAAATCCGATTTTTAAAGGCCGGGGACGCTGGGGCAACGTTGAACCAGGCAATTCTTTCTAAAAATAATCCCCTGGCGGATGTGTTTTACGGTGTGGACAATACTTTTCTGAGCCGAGCCCTGAAAGCGGGGATTTTTGAAGTTTATAAATCTCCGTTGTTGCATCATGTCCCGAACTCTTTGAAACTGGACAACCGCTTTCGGTTGTTGCCGGTAGATTTTGGGGATGTCTGTCTCAACTATGATAAAAAATGGTTCGCCAAAAAAGGGCTGCAACCGCCTCCTAATCTTGAAGCGCTCATTGAGCCCCGCTATAAAAATTTAACCGTTGTCGAGAATCCAGCGACCTCATCACCCGGCCTGGCTTTTCTTTTGACGACAGTGGGGCGGTTTGGAGAAACAGGATATCTGGATTTCTGGCAGAAACTGAAAGAAAACGGCGTGCTGGTTACCAAAGGATGGCAAGAAGCTTACTGGGGGTCCTTCTCGGCGGCTTCCAAAGGGAATCGACCCATCGTTGTCAGCTATGCCAGCAGTCCCCCGGCAGAGGTCTATTACTCCAAGGAGAAGCTCATGGAAGCCCCGACTGCGGCGGTTACATCAGCAGGGTCCTGTTACCGGCAGATCGAATTTGTGGGGATTCTCAAGGGAACCCAAAAACCGAAACTGGCCAGAAGACTGATTGATTTTATGCTGGATACCACTTTTCAGGAGGATATCCCCCTACAGATGTTTGTTTTTCCCAGCAACCGGACAGCGCGCTTGCCAGCGGTTTTTACCAAACACACGGTGACGGCAAAAAGCCCTGTTATGATGAGTCCAGGGAAAATAGCGTCTGAAAGGGAAAATTGGATTCAAGCCTGGACGGAAACCGTACTGAGGTGACGCTATCAAAAAAAGAACCCAACTGATGATAGCCGGGCTTCCGCTTCTGTTTCTGGCGCTATTTTACTTCTACCCGTTATTCAGAATCTTCGGGTTGAGTTTTATGCCGGACGGAAATTGGGCGCTGGCCAGCCTGCGTAAACTGTTCACATCGGGATACTATGCCAGAACGCTCTGGTTTACTTTCTGGCAGGCTGCGGTATCAACGGTATTGACGCTGGTACTGGCTTTGCCTGGGGCCTATGTGGTTTCCCATTACCAATTTCCCGGGAAAAAACTACTCCAGGCGTTTGCCACGGTACCCTTTGTCTTGCCAACCGTTGTTGTAGCGACTGCCTTTCAGGCGTTATTGGGTTCTCGAGGCATGATCAACGTGCTGTTACAGAAACTCTTTGGTTTTTCTGAGGGGCCCCTGCAGATTAATCACTCTGTGCTTTTAGTTCTGCTGGCCCACGTATTTTTTAATTATACAGTGATTCTTCGCATCGTCGGTGGTTTCTGGGCCCGACTCGACCCATCAATCGCAGAAGCGGCCAGGGTTCTGGGCGCTTCTTCTGTCCGGGTTTTTTTCAAGGTGACCCTGCCGCTTCTGAAACCAGCTATTCTGGCATCTACACTGCTGGTGTTTATTTTCTGTTTTTCCAGTTTTGGGGTGATATTAATCCTGGGAGGTCCTAGGTTGGCGACGATCGAAGTCGAGATCTATCGGCAGGCGGTCCATCTTTTCAATCTGCCAATGGCTGCTGCCCTGTCACTGATTCAGATTGTATTTATTCTGTTGATGATGTGGGTCTATACGGCCCTACAACGGAAACAGGTAGTCACGCTGGGGCCGGCTGCAGGCAGCGGGGTCCAGGTTCCCGTTCGATCATTGAAAGACCGCCTCTGGGTAGGTGGCAATGTGATGTTGATTATGTTACTGGTGGGCACACCGTTGTTTGGTTTGGTGCTCAGATCGTTTTTAAGCGAAACAGGCTTGTCGCTGGTATTTTATAAAGCACTGTTTGAAAACACTGTGCAGTCGATTTTTTATGTGCCCCCGCTGGAAGCGGTGTTGTACTCGTGCGGTTTTGCGCTGGTGACGTTGCTCTTTTCTGTGGTCATTGGACTCCTGGCGGCACAATTTCTCTCCCTGTCAAAGGGGAGGCTGAGTGCTCTCTTCGATCCGATTTTCATGTTGCCGCTCTCCACCTCTGCGGTGACCCTCGGATTTGGATTTATCATCGCTCTGGACCGCCCGCCCCTGAATTTAAGAACCTCGCTGATTCTCGTCCCGTTGGCACACACCCTGGTGGCGTTTCCCTTTGTGGTTCGTAGTGTTCTACCGGCATTAAGGAGCATCCCGCAGAGCCTGAAGGAATCCGCTTCGCTGCTGGGTGCATCTCCATTCAGGGTGTGGTGGGCGGTTGAATTGCCGATTATCGGTCGTTCCCTGATTGTCGGCGCTGTGTTCGCTTTTACGATCAGCCTGGGGGAGTTTGGTGCAACCGTATTTGTGGCCAGGCCGCAAACGCCCACGATGCCATTGGCTATCTATCGCTTCCTGGGACAACCCGGGGCCATGAACTATGGGCAGGCCATGGCCATGAGCAGTCTGTTGATGCTGGTGACCGCCAGCGGTTTTCTCTTGTTGGAAAAACTAAGAGTGGAAGGACAGGGAGAGTTTTAAAATGAGTATTCTGGATGTTAACAACCTGGCAAAAGTGATTGAATCGGATCTGGTGCTGCAGAATATCAATTTGACATTGCAGGACAGCGAAATCCTTTGCCTGCTGGGTCCTTCGGGTTGTGGGAAAACAACGCTCTTACGGTTGATTTGTGGGCTTGAAACACCGGATAGTGGCAACATCCTGTACGAAGGCCGGGATATCAAACCTGTGGACCCCCACCTCCGGAACTTCGGGATGATGTTTCAGGAATTTGCTCTGTTTCCACATAAAAATGTCTTCGAAAACGTGGTTTTCGGACTACGGGTCAAAAACTGGCAGGAATCTGAGATTCGAAAACGGGCGGAGGCGGTTTTGGCACTGGTTGGTTTGACAGAACTGAGTCAACGCAATGTCAATGAACTCTCCGGTGGGGAAAGACAACGGGTGGCACTGGCCAGAAGCCTGGCGCCGCAACCCCGACTTCTGTTGCTGGATGAGCCGATGGGCTCCCTGGATCGGGTTTTACGGGAGCGATTGCTGACGGATCTGCAACGGATTTTGAAGCAAATTCGGATTACGACCATCTTTGTCACCCATGACCATAACGAAGCCTTTGCCATAGCAGACCGCATCGCGGTTTTCAACGCCGGGCAGATCGAGCAGATCGATCGGCCGCAGGATCTGTATAAAAAACCGGCCAATCGGTTTGTGGCCTCTTTTCTGGGGTTCCAGAATTTAATTTCAGGAACGGTTTCTGCCGCTGGCGGGATTGAAACCCCCCTGGGAATAGCCCATCTTCAGCAGTCAGTGCCAGAGGCAGGGAAAAAGGTGACACTCCTGATCCGACCGGAAGCAGCCCACCTGTACGACCTGTCGACAACAACTGTCCCGGGAGAACTGCTGGTAACAGCACAGATCAAAGATATTCGCTTTCAAGGCACGGAATATCGACTCTCTGTCAGGACGGAGAGCGGAGAATGCCTGGTAGTCAATCTGCCGAATGATATTCAGGCGCCAGAGGCGGGGCAACAGGTCCGTCTCGGACTCAAAGAGTCAGCGATGTCTGTGATTGAAGCATGATCCCATAACCTTGTCATCCCCGCGAAAGCGGGGCCATATTCCCGCTTTCGCGGGGATGACAATCAAAGGTGTCTTGGTTGACACAGCCAGGACAACTCTCTTACAGTTACGGTAAATTGAAGACCGAAGGTAAATAAGTCTTCAGCCTAAAATAATGGAGAAAAAGTGAAAGGATATGTGCACGTCTATACCGGCGATGGTAAAGGGAAAACTACGGCTGCTTTCGGATTGGCGCTGAGAGCCGTAGGCGCCGGGCTCAAGGTTTTTATTGGTCAGTTTGTCAAAGGGATGAAGTATTCTGAGTTGGAAAGCCTGCAGCGCTTCAAAGGCGAGATTGAGGTCAGGCAATACGGTCGTGATTGCTTTATTCATAAAGATCCGGAAGCTGAAGATATTCAGGTGGCCCGGGAGGGACTCCAGGAGATGCAAGCGGTCATGGCGTCGGGAGACTATCCGCTGGTGATTCTGGATGAGGCCAATATCGCCACCTTTTACCGCTTATTCAGTGTTGATGAACTGCTACAGGCCGTTGCTGGCAGGGCTGATTCTGTGGAAGTAGTCATTACAGGCAGAAAGGCGGACCCGGCTGTGATCGCCATGGCGGATCTTGTCACGGAGATGAAAGAAGTAAAACACTACTATACCAAAGGTGTTGAGGCCAGGGATGGAATTGAGAAGTGATCGAACCTAAATCTATCAATTGGAGGTTCCATGAAAGCAGAAGATCTGAACAGAAGAGAAATCCTGATTCTGGGGAAGAATCTGTTACTGACATCCTTAGTTGCAAGCGTGCCATTGGGTTGCAGCCAGAGTCGTCCAGCAGAGAAAGTTGACTGGCAAAAAGAGCTGCAACCGCTCGATGAGAAAGGAGTGGCATCAGTGACACATCTGGTGGGGGATGCGTTTGCGAACAGTGAACCGCTGCTGGTGGGGCACAAGTTGAACAGTGGGTCGGTCGTGGATCTGGCCAATGGGGGGCAACTGGTACTGACCCTGCCGGATCGCTCTGTACTGCAGTTAAAGGACGAAACCCGACTGCAACTGGACCTCGATTCCCAACAGGGTGGAGATCTTACCTTGAAGTACGGCTCATTACTTTCCGTGGTCACCTCCCGCCGTCGGAGCAGGCATTACCGGATCAAAGGGGTTGCAGCGTTGGTCGGTGTGAAGGGAACCGTCTGTTTTCTCCAGGTGTTTAAACCGGGAGCTGACCGGGACCCCGAAATACCAGCACAGGCCACTGAGTACTGCTGCATCTGCAACGGGGCGATCGATTACCTCAATCGTAACAATGAGACGGCCATGTCCGATCAAGCGGAACACCACAGCCCTTATTTTCTGTACCCCGATGGCAACGATATCGGCTTAATTAAAGCCAACGTGCTGCTGAACCACGATGACAAAGAGATCAAAGGGCTCATTGATCACATGGGGGGTCAAAAACATGATACCAGCTGGCTGAAGACCTACCACAGTGGATACTGACCCGAATAGTGAGTGGTTTTTATCTCAACAGGTAAGCGATGGCTTCCTTGAGAATCGCATCGCCGTTTTTGGTCAGAATGGATTCCGGGTGGAATTGGAAACCGATGAAACTCTCACCCCGGATGGCCAGCATTTCCTGTTTGTCTTGGGCCAGTGAGACGTCATAGTTTCCGGACAGCTCACTGATTACCGGGACAAAAGTGTTGTAAAATCCCACTCGCTCCTCTCTGCTGAAAAGTTCGATTTTTTCCTGAACCCCCTGCAAGGGAACCTTCTTCCTGGCAATCTCAAAACCCAACTGGTGGCAGAGAAATTGGTGTCCCAGGCAGATAAACAGCGAAGGTTTTTTGCTTGCGAGCAGGGCCTCGACAATTTCGTAATTGGTCTTCATTTTCGGGTCTTCCACCTGATTCGGATTTCCCGGTCCGGGACCGACCAGCGTAATGGCGCTTGTGTCCTGCTTCAAGTCGTAATCTTTGTATGGGACAATGGTGGAATCCATGCCAAATGAGTTGAAAATATGCTTCAACATGTAAACAAAATCATCCCCATTGTGAATAATCGTGATTTTGATATGCCGGTTATCAAACTCCGAATGGAGCCGGGTCTCCTGTTTGAAGAACCAGAAATTGGATAGATATTGATTTCTGAACTGCAGGGTTTCAACGATCTCATCATCATTTGCCAGCTTGCTTAGCAAAGGTGGAATAATCTCCTGTTTTCCGGTGGAAACGATACTGGCCACCAGGGCGGCGCTCTTCGCTTCGGTTTCCAGGACCTCTTCAGAAGCAATCGAATCCCTGACCAGTGTGGCGCCGACAGCCGTCTCGAACTGCCCGTTATGATCCACTTCCAGGGTGCGGATCGTAATGGGGGAATCCAGTGTATCTCCCCCCCTTTCATCTCTTCCCAAAAGCAGGATGGCGCTGCCGTAGTACCTGCGGGAGTGTTTACCGTATTTGAGGATGATGTTGCAGGCGTTCTCGACGGGGCTGCCGGTGACGGTCGCCGCGTACATGGAATCCTTGAACAGTTCAATGACGTCTTTATCGCTTTCGCCGGAAAGTAGATATTCGGAATGGATCAGTTTGGACATCTCCTTGAGCAGCGGCCCAATGATAGCACCCCCCTGTTCACACATCCTGGACATCATCTTCAACTCTTCATCGACCACCATAAATAGTTCATTGATCTCTTTCGGATTATTGAGAAACGAAAGGAGGTCGCTTTTGAACTCCCTGCGTCGTTGATACGTTTTATCTTTACGAAATGTGCCGCTGATGGGATTCATTTTTACTTTCCGGTTTTCGACAAAAAGGTGGCGTTCCGGTGTTGACCCTATAAAATATCGAGATCCATCGTAAAAGATGAATTTCCAATAGGTTCCGTAATCGTTCTCCAGCAGATATTTAAAAATTGAAAGGGCTTTTTCCGTTGAAAAATCGTTAATTCGACCGCTGAGCGTGCGGGGGATAACAAAATTGGCTCCTTCACCGTTTCCAATTTCATCTTCAACAATGTGGCGGATTAAGGTTTCATATTCTTCTTTGGTCATATCATGCTCAAACCCATTTTCCAGGCTGATGTCACAATAGGGAAGTTTTTCGAGGAGCTGTTCCACGGGCAGTTCCCAGAACTGATCTATTTTCAGGGTCAGTATCTGCTCTCCGTCATTAAGTGCCTGATATCCTTTCTCTCGAATTTGTGAAAAAGGGATCATGCTGATGGTATCATAGGACCTTCCGTTCGCAGAAATTCCATGGCTTCTCGGAATGTCATCGATCCGATCGATCTGCATGGATTTCCCCTGCAGAACCAATACATCCTCGCTATCCTGCTTCTGAATGATGCAGAACGGTTGGCCTGCTTTAAAAATATCTGTCAGCGTCGCACTCATTTTAACCTCGTATCCTATCATTCACTCCCAACTTGACCATCAAGGAGTGAGAAAATTTACCCCAAAAAAAAAGCCCCTGCTAACCGGGAATCGGTTAACAAGGGCTAAATCGTGTCCATGACACTAAGCTCTGTTTGCTATCACCAACTCCCATCTGGAATAAACGGACGCCACCACCATGAATTGGTGTTCTGCCAGATTGATGTTGGGATGCGTTTTGGTGTCATTTCTGTTTATATCTGTTTTGTTATTCTCTTTTCTTCGAAGACTAGGTAGTCTAATTCAGTTTGTCAATGGAAAACCAATCGATTCATAACTATCGACAGACAGTACTGACGTTTTTAGGGTCCATTTTTAAAAAAAAATGGGTATGAATATGTTCACTTTAAACCTGGCAATTTGTTTTGTTAAATTATCAGAATGAATTTAGATTTTCAGCTTGAAATTCAACCTTGGAAAAATTTAGCCAACAGTTTCGGAAAGAAGGCGCCAACTATGGTCAGCTACCAGCTTTTGTACTCTTGAGTTGCCGCATTTCAGGCAAACGTCAGGAATAATGGATCAGAAGATGAAAAAACTGGCATTTGCCAGAATCCTTTTTTCTTTTTTGGTCAAACCCCGCCAATTGGGATGATCTTTCTTGAGTTGTCTTTTTACAATCAACTTGATATTCTTATGATGCATTGGGAACCTCTATTTTGGTGTTAGTTATATGATATGTAAGGGTATCATAATACTGTTATAGAGGTTTCTTTGCGTAAGGCAAGATTTAATAGGCGTTTGCGGGTTTTTTTTCAACACCCTTTAGCTGTCGATCGAGAAATATCCATAAATTCCAAATATAATAAAAAAACGACTCACTCATAAATTTCTCTATGTCCGATTCTTCGAAGGTAAATGCGTTAGGTGATACCTCCAGATTCATGTTGATTTGATCAAGAATAAAAACTAGATGTATCATTTGCGATAGTATAAAATCGTAGTACCTGTTCTTGACATTTATCAGCTAACTTAAATATCAAGCCGATGGCCCCGTCGGTTTGCGGTCTGTTGTTTCCCAAAGGTTTCACTACGTGTTGCTGATTCGGCTGGGTTCATTGTGGGCCACGGCTTATAATGGTGTTCGCTTCCAATTGACATTAAAACGCTATGATGTCATAATGTCTTAAACATTTAATTGGAGGTTACTTCATGGCAACATTATCAAAACGTTCAACCATCTATTTAGATCCGGTTCTTCATCAAGCTCTAAGGCTGAAATCGTTGGAAACTTCTTGTTCAATGTCTGAGATTATTAATTCGGCTTTAAAAGAAGCACTTGCAGAAGATGCAGAAGACCTTGAAGCATTTGAAAAAAGAGCTAATGAGCCATTGATTAGCTATGAAGAAATGATCAAAAAGCTTAAAAAAGATGGCAGAATATAAAGTCTTTTTCAAAAAATCAGTCTGGAAAGATTTTAAATCAATACCAGACAAAGATTTATCAAGAATCCTCGATGTCATAAAAACTTTTAGTGACAACCCACGTCCTTCAGGTTGTACAAAACTGAGTGGACAAGAGAAGTATCGTGTTAGATTAGGTAAATATCGAATAATTTACTCAATTCAAGACAATGAATTAACTATTTGGGTTGTTAAAGTTGGCCACAGAAAAAACGTTTATCGCTAAAGCAGTATCAAATGCATAACCAGCTTTTTTCGCGCCATTCCGTTCGCTGCGCCTCTGGCGGAGCGATGCTTGCGGTTTAGACCGCGTTCATACGCGAACAAAAGAGGTGAAGCCTGAATTGGCGAAGCTCGCAGCCAAGAACAGGGAATGTTATAGGCCGTTTGGGGTTGCAGCCTGCGCCTGATCAAAAGAGACAATTGGAATTGCGTCGGGTAGAAAGCAAGAACACTCACCTTGCTGCAAATGTGAGTACAACTGAGGAGCCCGGTGCGGGAATACCGCACGCCGGGATCTGTGCAGGGGTCATTGGGTAACCGGTGTTCCTACTGCGACTGCTTTTAACAATTTAGCCAAGTGTGGAAACAATGTTTTTTGTAGATAAGCCATATGTTTCGGATTTTTTCAAAATGACTGTCAAAGACAATGACATCCGTGTTGTCGGTACAGAAATAGCAAAAAAGTTAGGTCTTTATAGTGGTACAAAGGTAATCAGTGAAGATGAAGCTATTGAAATAGCTCGAAAGACAGATAATCCTGTCGTGTATATGACATCAGAAAATTCAATAGATTGGATAGCGAACAATCTAGCTTTTAGCAATCTTCCGGAAAAAATAGAGTTATTTAAAGATAAGTTAAAATTTCGAGAATTAACAAAATCAATATTTCCAAGCTTCTACTTCAAAGGGGTTTGCGTTGAAGACTTGAACAATATTCAGTTCAAAGAAATTCCACAACCATTTATCATCAAACCAAAGGTTGGTTTTTTTAGCATGGGTGTTTATAAAGTTTCAAGTTACAAGGAGTGGATTAACACAATTGATTTAATAATCGCAGAAATAGAACAAATTAAAGATTTATATCCTAAAGAAGTATTAGACACCAGTTCATTTATTATTGAACAATGTATTAATGGCGAGGAATTTGCCGTTGATGCATATTATAATTCGACTGGTGAACCCGTTATTCTAAGCATCCTTAAACATACTTTTTCTTCAGATAAAGATGTTAGTGATAGGGTTTACACTTCATCCAAAGATATTATCGAAAATAATCTTAAAGAATTCACAAATTTTGCGGAAAAAATAGGTAAATTGGCTGGGGTGAAAAACTTTCCAGTACATATTGAGCTTAGAAGAGACGATGACGGGACTTTATTACCTATCGAAGTGAATCCAATGCGGTTTGGTGGCTGGTGTACTACTGCAGATATATCATTCTTAGCATACGGATTTAACCCTTACCTATATTATTACTCACAAAAAAAACCAAATTGGTCTGAGGTTCTCAAAGGAAAAGAAGGAAAACTTTTTAGTATCATCGTGTTGGATAATTCGACTGGTATAGACGTAAATAAGATAACATCATTTAATTATGAAAAGTTACTTTTAAATTTTGAAAAGCCAATAGAACTGAGAAAAATTGATTATAAAAAATATCCGGTCTTTGGTTTCCTCTTCACGGAAACCAGAGAAGATAATTTCATTGAGCTTAAAAACATACTGGATTCAGATTTAAATGAATTTGTATCAACTAATATATCAATGGCATAATAACAGCATTCAGATGGATGGCACTCGCTGCGCTCCTGTCACCACTGATGCAGGCGTTGTCGCGTCGAGGAAAGCTCGGTGTATCTTGCAGGGTGAGAGTCCCTGTCGGTTGTAGATACTGGAAAGTATCTACTTAAGGGTTAGCCACCCATCCGTATCGAACCTTGGACCTATGGCGGAGTAATGTCGTGAGACATGACGAACAAAATGGGGGAAACCCGAAAACGGAACTAGACTGGAACTTACCATGTTGTGTGAAAACCACTATTCAGGTGGGCGTGATGATTCGAGAATGGATCAACATACTACAAGTCTAAGGGGTGTCTTATCAGGCATAGTACTCGGAGGTTGGGAAAGCCAGCCACATGGGGAAGGACCTAACGGAAGTACGCAGCTTGCAAACATCACCGTTTTCGGGACCTTTACCGCCTTCTGAATGTCAACCTCCTGAAGGAAAGTTGGAACAACCTGAACAAGGATGCGGCCAGTGGAGTCGACGGAGTGACGGCTGAGGTATACCAGGAAGGTTTGGATACCAGATTGGAGGAGCTGGCAGAGCGACTGAAAACAAAGCGTTACCGTGCCAAATTGGTACGGCGTTGTTATATACCGAAAGAAAATGGAAAGCTGAGGCCTCTCGGAATACCAGCTCTTGAGGACAAAATTGTGCAACTGGCAGTTGGTAAGGTGTTGAGTGCGATCTACGAACAGGATTTTCTGGATTGCAGCAATGCTTACCGGCCAAACCGAAGTTCGAAGGAGACAGTTTCCGATCTTTCTTTCAACCTTCAGTATGGTCGATTTGGATATATTGTTGAAGCCGATATCAAAGGTTTCTTCGATAATATAGATCACGACTGGCTGCTCAAGATGTTGTCGTTAAGGATAGATGATCAGGCATTTCTCAACCTGATCTGCAAATGGTTGAAAGCCGGAATACTCGCTACGGATGGAAAAGTGATTGATCCTGACACGGGTACTCCGCAAGGTGGAATCGTTTCACCCATACTGGCCAATTGAGAGGGGCGTGTCGTCGGATAAAAGAGTGGATCACAGAAAACCGTCACTTAAAAGGCAGAGAGTTTATCAAGGCCCTAAATAGGCGGTTAAAGTGGCATGACAACTACTACGGAATGAAGGGTAACATGAAATCGCTCGTGAGGTTTTACCGCTGGGCAATAGAGTGTTCCTTCAAGTGTCTCAATCGCCGAGGCGGAAAGCGTAATAGTTTTACCTGGAAAGCCTTTATCCAGGCGCTCAATTGATTGGGAGTGGGAAAACCATTATTCACGGAAACGCAACGACAACACAAGGTGTGGGCATGAACGTTTCGTTCGGCGCGAAAGTGAGTACAACCGAGGAACCGGATGCGAGAAAACCGCACGTCCGGGTCTGTACGGGGGGTGCTGGGCAACCGGCGTTCCTACTGTGAGATGCCCTCTAAAAATAAAGGAGATTGGAATGGAACAAGTAATTAGAAGTTTTACATTGGAGTTTTTTGGTAAAGGAAAGCACAAAATATCCCCTGACGAATTTTTTGAAACAAAAAATGGATTTTTGTTGGATGTTCGATCAAAAGAAGAATCCGATTCTATTTCGATAAAAATGAAATTTAATCGCAATATTGAATGCAAAAACATACCGACCAATGAAATTCCCGATAGAATTCATGAAATACCACAAGATAAATTTATAGGTGTATTTTGCCCGGCAAATGTCAGGTCTGCTATTGTTTATGCCTATCTGTTATCAAAAGGATTATCTGATGTTCGAATAATTGAGGGCGGTTATACCGCTTTAACAGATGCACTGAAGCCAGGCAAAGTTTTTAAAATTATTCAAAATAACAAGAAGGAGAATTCATAGATGCTAAGCTTAATTATTGTAGGCTTACTTATTTTAATTGTTGCTGTCGCCATGACCATGGTCGGCAAAGGTGGTGGCAATTTCTATGTTGTAATTCTGACAATAGCCAATATCCCTATGCACGAGGCAGCTACAACTGGACAGTTTATTCTTTTTGCAGCCTCTGTTGCGGCGATGATAATCTTTCAAAAGAACAAATCTGTATCATGGCCTTTAGTAATTTTGATTGGAACCTTTACTGCTCTGCCGGCTTTGGGTGGCGGTTATTTTTCATATCTATTCAGCGGTTTCTCTTTAAAATTGGTATTCGCTGTAATGCTGTTTATTGCAGGAATAGTAATGCTTATACCTGTTTCAGAGAATCATAATATTACAGGAAATAAGCATTTTGGAATTATAAATATTAAATCTGGCGGTGAAATATATAGTATTAACTTGTGGATTGCATTGCCGGTCACTGTTTTAACGGGTTTTGGATCCGGGATGGTTGGTGTGTCAGGAGGGTCTTTTTTGGTTCCGCTGATGGTATTGGCCTGCGGTGTTCCGATGTATACAGCAGTTGGAACGGCATCCACATTAATTGCGGCAACTGCTATTATGGGTTTTACAGGGCATGCAATTCAAGGAGATTTCAACCCCTCATGGGCTATTCCACTGGCCATTATTACAGTGGTTGGAGGAATACTTGGAGGGAAACTTTCATTAAAAACTAAGCCAAAAAATCTTAAAAAACTATTCGCTTATACGAATTGGTTTGCAGCTATTTTTATGATCATTAATGCACTTCATACAAATGGAATCATATGAATACAGAGGGCATAACTTGAACAAAGCTAATTCAGCCGATGCAAAAAGCCGCGCGGCTGATTAGCGGCGTTAGCGCGACGAAAGGTGCAAGAAAGCTGAACTTATTCAATTATTTTTTAAAGTATTTCCATTTTTTCAGGAAAATTTTATGACAGCCCTCGAAATAGAATTGAAGGATATCGATATAAAAGTCATTCTGACCAAAGATTTAACCGCTGACGATTTGGGCAAGATACACCGACTGTTTAACCAATCGTAAGACCAAGCCAATTATTTGTACCTTGAAAAATCATTTGCTAAATTGAGGTACATTTCATTGGCGATTTTCAAAGATGAATTAGTGGGATTCGGTGTGGCTGATGCTGTAGAAACTAAACTTCCACGATTGACCGAACCTCAAGTTGTACTTATGGGCGGTATCTGTTGTGTGGCGTCAGATTATCGACGCCTTGGGCTTTTTAAGCATTTGCAGGACATAGCTTTCAGGCACAGTGATCAAATGAGACCGGCTGCTCGGTATTTAGCCTGTGGTCGCATGGCCCACCCTGCCAGTTTTAGGTTGATAAGCAAAACCTCAGCTGTAATCCCAAAATTTGGGGTTCCTCTTTCTGACTGGCAAAAGGAGATCAGTCAGAAAGTAGCTGAGTTATATGGCATAAATCTTGACCCTGACTCGCTGGTGGCGGTTGGCGATGGCTCTCCCTGCGGATACCCAAAATTCAGCTAAGCGCCCGGTGATGAAGGTGTTCGGCGAACAAATGCGCGACAAATCTGCTGAAATATAATCAGCAATTATTGAAATAATAATATTCAGTTTCTTTTTATCAATGTGTAACAACATGATTAACTATTCACATTTTCGTCTTCAATTTATTGTCTTTGCCTTGGTTTCGACCTCGTTTACTAATATCTACCTCACTCAACCGGTCTTACCAATTCTTCAGAGTGAGTTTTCAGCTGATATAGTACTGGTTTCGTTCAGCGTTTCCGCAGTCATTCTTGGCATTATCATCTCCAACCTGTTTTTCGGTTATTTGGCTGACAAGTTGCCTATCCATCCAATTATTTTTGTCGGTGGCGTTCTGGTGGCGACAAGTGGATTTATTTGCGCGTTGACAAATAATCTTTGGGTTCTAATTGGCGCACGTTTCCTACAGGGTCTCTTTATCCCTTCACTGACAACTTGCCTGGCGGCTTACCTCTCTAAAACACTCCCAGTAACAAGGCTGAGCGTTGTGATGGGCTCTTATGTTTCTGCAACCGTGCTCGGGGGTCTGGGGGGGCGCTTGCTTGGTGGATGGATTCATCCACCATTTCACTGGCGCTATGCATTTGTGTCGGCCTCTGTACTCACTCTCATAGTAACTTTGATTGCTGTGTTTGGATTGCCACGGATTTCAGTCAACACCCGGCAGCAGAATGAATCAATCGGCTTTATAAAGTTATTAAAAAACTGGGAATTATTACGAATATTCCTTTGTGCAACAGGAAGTTTTGCCATTTTCTCTGCGGTTTTTAATTATTTGCCTTATCGATTGGCTGAGCCACCTTTAGAATTAAATACTGAGACTACAACAATGTTCTATCTGGTTTATGTGGTTGGTATCTTTATAGGTCCCAGCGTTGGCCGGGTTAGCAACCGCTTTGGTATTGGCAACACCTTACTGGGAGGAAGTATCGTTCTAGGAGGAGCATTGGTTCTTATTTTGTTACCTTCTATCATTGCAATCGTATGTGGACTGCTTGGTATTTGTGCAGGATTCTTTACTATCCATACCGCTGCTGTTGGATCACTCAACCAAAAACTTTCAAGCAGTCAGGGACGTGCTAATGCGCTTTATGTTCTGTTTTACTATATAGGCGGCTGGTTGGGAATCACAGGTTCAGGATTTGTATACAAGCATGGTGGATGGAGTTCTCTCATCTTTATTGCGATGTCTCTGCTGATTATTCCAGTCGGTACCGCCATAGGAGAATACAAAAGCAGCAAACACCGAACAAAAATATAAAGAGGGACCGCCATCTCGTTTTTGCCGGGGTCATGTTGGGTGGTTCTAGCTAGTAAGTCGATAACACAAAGCCAGTGTGGCGGCCCCTTATGCTCGTGTTCGGCACAGGAGATTCTGAGTCATGAAAGATTGGCAATCATTCTTAACGGCAGTATAGACAATCACTGTCTGATAAAACAGTTTTTTATCTTTTTGAGATCATCCACGATGATCTCAAACCCATGGGAGCAGAAAAATGGTGGATAACGACGACAATAGTATTCAATTTTTGAACGACTCGGAAATTCCTAGTATTTTTGAATTGAGAGGTTACCATGTGATGCTTGCCGCTAAAGTTGCTGAAGTCTTTGAAGTAGAAACCCGACAGATTGTCTAGAACATCAAGAAGAACAACAGGAAAAATCCACCTCTCTTTCCTGAACGTTATGCATTTGAAATAACGCCGCAAGAGCAAGAGTATTTGAGATCATTAGGAGTGATCTCAAAACCGGGACGTGTTGGTAGCAGAGCTCTGCCGTGGGTTGTTACTAGAAAGAGAGCAATCCGGCTTGTTACAATCATGGATGTGCCAAAAGCTGTAGAAGCAGCCGATATTTTCGTTGCTGTCTTCGACGAAGTTCTTGTCCAGATCCACCAAAGCCAAAATACCATCAAGATTTCAAATTTTTCACAACTTGCGCCTGATCGGACTCGTTGGAGGGTATACAAAACAACCAATGAGTTTGCCAATGCCAAAAGAAAAACAAAGAGGTAAATAATTCAGAACTCAGACAATACTCAAAAAATGAGTAAGTGTTTAGAATCACGGCCGAACAAAAGTTTCAATCGGAGCGCAGTAGGTCACTGATAAGCCAATTAAAGTGGTCTTGGTAAATTTATTATTAATTCAAAATTCAGTGTAGCGCCTGGTTAAACAGGCGTTGGAAAGAAAAGTGATCCGTTTACAAAATTTGTCCAAATATTTGAGTGCAGTATCGTTTGACATCAATAGACTTGAGATTTAAGTAAGAAGTGATGTTGGAGAAGTCACAATTCATTTGGATCATTCTACTAAAAACAGACTTGGTCTGAGATAAAGAAGGACAGCAGACGACTTGCTGAGTTGATGATCTGCTTGAAAGCCTCCGTTTCACTTCCAGAATATCTCCCGGATTTTCCGTTTCACCGAACGAATGATCGTTTTTCTATTGTCATCAATTTTGTGGTAGATCCACGGTTTTTAGTGGTTTATAGGTGACCATTTTTTTCTGTGCCAAATAGGAGTTGCAAATATAGCAAAAAATGGGGTAAGGTCAACGAATTATCACATTCGTGGGTCACCCTTATTTTCCAGAATCAGGTGTTTTGAAATGAAAAAGAAAATTGAGAAAGTACTTATTGCCAATCGGGGAGTGCCAGCTGTTCGGATTATTCATACCTGCCGGGATCTTCGGATTCCGACCACAGCAGTGTATAGTTCACCCGACAGATTGTCAGCCCATGTTTTAATGGCCGATTCAGCGGTTCACATTGGTGAAGCACCGCCTATTCAGTCGTATCTAAACATGGAAAAGAATATCGCAGCGGCCAAGAAAAGCAATTCCAATGCGATACATCCTGGTTGGGGATTTTTGGCAGAGAACCCGGATTTTGCCCAAATGGTGATTGATGCGGGCTTGATCTGGATTGGCCCCTCGCCGGAGGTTATTCGGGTGATGGGGGACAAGGTAGAGGCTAAAAAGCTGGCTCTGGCGGCCAATGTGCCAACGATTCCCGGGTTAAGCAGCGTTAAGGATGTCAAGCAGATTAAGAAATGGATGAAAGAGGATCGGGTGGATTTTCCCATCATGATTAAAGCTGCCATGGGTGGTGGCGGTAAAGGGATGGTCAAGGTCGAGAAGGTCGAACAACTGGATCAGGCTCTTGAGCAAACCCGGTCGGAAGCGGTTAAATCTTTCGGTGATGGGCAATTGCTGGTCGAAAAATATATTGAAAAAGGTCGTCATATCGAAGTGCAGGTGGTTGCAGACACCCACGGCAATGTGATCCATCTCTACGAAAGAGAGTGCACACTTCAACGACGACATCAGAAGATTATTGAAGAAGCCCCCTCTCCCAGCCTCAACGAGGATATACGCAACGAGATCTGTTTTACGGCCAACCGCCTGATGCGGGAAATTGGCTATACTTCTGCAGGAACGGTGGAATTTTTGTTTGATTCAGCGACCAATAAGTTCTTTTTTCTGGAAGTCAACACTCGTCTGCAGGTGGAACATGGGGTCACGGAACTGATCACGGGTCTGGATATTGTCGCTATCATGATGGATATCGCCCAGGGCAAGGAACTCAGTTTTGACAAGGCCAAAATCCATCCCAACCGCTGGGCGCTTGAAGTGCGGCTGAATGCTGAGGATCCAAAAAATTTCAGTCCTTCTTTTGGTAATGTCAGCCGGTTGAGGCTGGAAACCGGACCGGGGGTGCGAGTTGCCCAAAGTGTTTACGAAGGGGCCGCAGTGCCGCCCTATTATGATTCCCTAATGATGTTGATCATGTCATCTGGAGAGACCCGCGATCATGCCATCCAGGCGATGGACCGCACATTGAGCCGAAATATCCGGATCGAAGGGGTTAAAACCCTGGCACCATTGCTGCTGAGTATTATCCGGCATAAAGACTTTCGCTCCGGGGACTTCTCCACACGATTTATTGAAGAGCACATGGATGAATTAATTTCAACTTTTACCGAAAGCAATAGTGAAGATGAAGTCCTGAAAATCGCCCAGTATGTGGCTGAGGTGTCAGCACTTGGAACCCAGAATTGGATGTGAGACGACGATGAAAAATATTGTATTTGCAAAACCGGGGATGTCCCCCAAGAAAATTATCAGTAACGTCAGAGCCTTGAAAGGCGTCGCCTTTACATCCACCGGGATGAGAGATGCCGGCCAATCAGACTTTAAAAACCGCCATCGGAGTTATGATTTGTTAAGCCTGGCTCCTTTCTATAATGAGATGGGGCTATTCAGTGCTGAATGCCATGGTGGGGCCCGTTGGCATGTGGGGATTATGAACCGCAAGGAGAGCCCTTTTGAAGAAATAGAGGCCTACCGCAAGGTGATGCCCAACGTGCTGACCCAGACCCTGATTCGGGAGACCAACCTTTGGGGGTATCGCCCCTATGCCAAGAATATTATAGAGTACGTGGTTTCCAGAGTGGATATCGATGTCTGGCGCTGCTTTTCATTTTTGAACGATATTAGAAATATGCGTGTGGTGGCCGAGTGTGTGATGAAAAGAGGCCGACTCTTTGAGCCGGCTGTTTCGTTCACCCAGGCAGACTGGGCCACAGATAAATATTATCTGGGCGTTGTCAAGGACATTGTAGCCCTCAGTGGTGGCGTAGACGAGATTGTTCTCTGTATCAAAGATATGGCAGGGGTTGGTAGTCCGAAACGGATCACTGAACTCGTGGACGCGATCAAACAAAAATATCCCGAGCTGGTGATTCAGTACCACCGTCATGCAACTGATGGTCTGGCACTGCCGGCTCTATTGGCTGCTGCTCAAGCTGGAGCGAAAATCATAGATGTTCAGGAAGACGCTTTAACGCGCTTTTACGGTCAGGCACCAATTCTGGCCGCCCAGGCTTATTTTGAGGAGTCCGGGATTCCGGTCAACATCAATAGAAGCCTTGCCGAAGCGTCCAGCCAGAAGGTCCGGGAATGGATTGGTGAATATGAATTTGCAGAATCCCCGTTCAAGGGTTTCGATCACGAAGTAGTCACCCACCGCATGCCAGGTGGTGCTTTCCCCAGCTCCTTCGAACAGGCACAGGAGAGAGGTTTTTTGCACTTGATGCCTGCCATCCTCAAAGTCATGTCCCTCTATAACAAAATCGTTAAGTACCTGGATGTGACGCCGGGGTCTCAAATTACCTGGGTGACTTGCAGCGGTATTGTTTCCCTCTATGACAAGGAGCGTGGCGAGGCCGGAGTGGAGCATGTGATCAGCTTGCTGACAAAGTTCATTGAACAGAAAGCGCTGGATTTTGATGCGATGAATAAAGAGGAGCAGGCCGAACTGTTGATGCTGTTCAGGAATGCACCGAGTGATTTCAAAAACCTGTTGCTGGGGAATTACGGGAAACTGCCAGTTGGTTGGCCAGCCGATTGGGTTTATGAAAGCACCTTTGGCGACGAGTGGCAGAAAAAAATCAAAAGCCGGAAAAAACAGTCCCCCCTGGAGTCAATGAAGGATGAGGACCTGACCAAACTCAGACTGGAGTTGGCCGAGCAACTGAGCCGGGATCCCTCAGACGAGGAATTTATCCTCTACTTGATGCACCCCAAGGATGCGTTGGAAATGATCAACTTTCGGGAGAATTACGGCGAAACTCCGTTGTTACTGCCTACTAAGGTTTGGCGGGAAGGGTTGAAGAAAATGGGTGACACAGTCGCTTTCGAACATTGGGGGAAACCCTACTGCATCGAAATGGTTTCTGTCAGCGAGGTACACGATGGATTGATTCATGTGGTCTTGCGGGTCAATAATAAGACCCGGGTTTTCACGGTCGAAACACCTGACGCCAAGAAAGTTGAAACCAGAATGGCGAAAGCGCCCAATGAAATCGGGGCACCCATCAACGGAACGGCCTGGCGGATCGGAAACCCGGATCGGGGTCCGGTTAAGGCCGGTGATATTGTACATAAGGGTGAAGAGATCGCCAACCTGGAAGCCATGAAGATGGAAAACGCCATTAATGCCCCATTTGAGGGACAAATTGCAGAGGTCTGCTTCAACCTTAACGATATGGTTGAAGAAGGACAACTGCTCTATGTGCTGGAAGAGAAAGCAGCAAAGAAGTAACCACGGTCTTACTTTAATACGCGCTTTAATCACAGAGCGCGTATCCCCTTGTCTTATGATTCAGTATCCAAGATACACTCCTGGAATTTTCCATCTGGAAACAAAACACTAAAAATGATAAAGTGAATGAGCGATAATCATATCTCTTCGATTAACCGAACCAGCCCATTTACGTTATTCAAAAACGCTCAGTTCACCTGGTTG
>Ga0075122_10000564_pt1 | contig 28998 bp, 26 predicted proteins | sample AntAceMetag02UKB_FD_69790 | JGI IMG/M metagenome (GOLD analysis project Ga0075122, IMG submission 69790) | Saline lake microbial communities from Ace Lake, Antarctica - Antarctic Ace Lake Metagenome 02UKB | ecosystem: Environmental > Aquatic > Non-marine Saline and Alkaline > Saline | place...
GCTTAGTGACAGTGAGTTCGAGCGATATTGATTTAATAAATTCAGTTAAGGAATCAAGTCAGTTTATCGGCTGATTTGATTCCCAATCCAGGTTTGTCGGTTCAGACCGATCGCATTTATTGTGAATTGAGTACCCGGCGTACTTTGGCGATCATGGCAGTGGCTACTGTCTCTGTCTTTACCAGATTTGAAGCGGACGAGATCGCATCTATCTCTTCCAGTTTCACTACGCGGCCTTCCTTGCCAGTGGTTATCAGGGCAACAATCTTCCGTTTGTCCTTCGTGGTTTTTATAAAACTTTTTAGTTCACCCTTAACCCGCATCATTTGATAGGGGCTGGATATAGCAATGACCTGGTAGGTTTCAGGATCTTCATCACTCAGATTAGTCAGATCAATACGCTTCAAATAGCAACTGTCATTTTCAAGTGTCTTCATCATTTTTTCTATGACGACATCTTTAAATTCACTGTGCTGGGTAGCGATGAGAATTCTATGCTGGCAATTCTGACTATCGCCAATCTCGATAGTATTCAATGCAGTTGTGGCGCAACCTAGCACCACGATCGATATAAACACCCAGAGTAATACCAACCGTACATTCATTTTCAATTCTCCTTTTAAGCGCTCAATTTTTCCAATTATTGATTTCCTGGTTTGATCTTCCGATATATTTTTCAATATATTGGATTCTTGTTTTGTCCCATGTTTTTGAGATTTTGGCAACTATCAGGTTAAAATTATTAAAGGTGTGCATAGTCTAATCCGGGATACAAACTCAGCGACCGAACTGTGGGTAATATCTTGAAAAAGGAAACTTACCGTTTAACACATATTTGCTACCGTTTAACACATTAATCTTGCAATTTTACAATATTGTGAAACGGTCAAGAAAGCAAATTTGAAATAAGTAGATTACTATCTATGATAATAATTTATTTTAAAAAAAGGAGTCTTCTGATGCTCAAATTGATCATATTGACTGCCGGACTTGTTTTAATAGCGATTTTTGTTGTAATTCCGCTGATATGTTTTCTGTACTTTTTAGTACTGGACATATATTTGTCTCGAAGTTTAGGAAAAATATTCAAAAGAGAAAAGGATATCGTAAAAAGGATTATTCAGCAGGCAGAATTATTAAAACATGAAGCTACAGATTGGGTCAGTCAGATTATCCTTAGCAACCCGAATGCCAGGGAATCGAAATTAGCATTTATAATCCGATCGGAAGGTTCTGAAATTTCTGTTGATGAAAAAATCAGCCTCAATCTTCATTTAAATACAAAAGTCAGTCAAAGATATTTAGAAGCCCTGACAGATAAAGGAAAAAGTGATCCTTTGCTGGGTGCCGAAAATATTGCAAAAAGTTATCTACATAGCAAGCATAAACCTGAAATAAAGGAGGATAACGATGAGCTTTGATCAGATTAGTGAAGACCGTATCTATCAAGATGACAGATTAAGAATGATTAAAGAGCATAACATATTTTTATTGAAGGCGCTAGCCAGTGTAAGACATCAAAAACATAAGATTGCACAAGATTGGCTAGATGATGCTTTTTATTGTGGATTAGAAGCGGTTAAAGATAATAATCAATTCTATACCAAAGAGATATATAACACCTATCATAAGTACTACGCTGAATTTAAGAAAATAAAATATTTTGAAGGCGCAAAGTGGTGCTTGCTGCAGGTGACTGTTTATTTGAAAAATTTGAAATTACCAAAGGAGCAAAAGACAAAGATTTTAGCAGGTATTCTTAAAAAATATAAAAACTCAAATGGTGATACCGGTGAAGTCAAAGCAAGATGGCAAAATCCTTCTTATCGTTGAATAGACATTGAATACAAAATCAATACTGAAGAAATCCGTATAGATGAAGCGGGCATTGTCGAAAGTAGGTAAAGTGGTGTTTAGACAGCATTTTTATATTTTTTCCCACTACCACAGGGGCAGGGGGTATTTCTTCCGATTTTTATATGCAGATTTTATACGAAACAGCTTTATCAGCTAAAGAATACATCGAACAGTGTGTCTGGAAGCTGGCAAAACTCAATCACTGCCCATTTCATCCCAAAGGAGGGTGGGTAGGAATACTTCAAATGTGGAATTCTTAGTCCGAAGCCAAGTCTTGGCATGGTTGATTACGTCTGGTTTCCCGGATTCATCATGCGGTCGATCTCCCCCACTTGTTGGCGTATCTTTTCCGCATCTCCACTGATGTCGATGCCTTCTTTGCTTGCCGCCAAGCTGGGAGTTTTCAGATCGCTGATAACATACCCCACGGGCTGAAGGGTCAGGTGCTGATTCCAGTTAAAAGTGTGATTGATTGGGTCCATCATAAAACTCCTTATGCAGGGCGATTGCCGTTGAGAAAGTACCCCTTTTCATTATTGATGATGTCGTTAACCTGAAGGCCGGCAGCCAAAAACAAGTGTGCCATCGTCTCGTCGGGTGGCAGCATGTCTTGCTCTACAGCCGTACCGGCTTTTCGGTGCAGGTCGTTAATCTGTTCCTTATTGATAAAATGAAAAACAATGACGGATCCGCCGGGTTTAAGAGCCTGTGCCGTGATTTTCAGCGCCTGCGACGGATCGTTATAGTGGGGAAACACCTGGTGATGGAGAACGATATCGAACGACGCCGGTTCAATATTCAGCTCTTCCAGCGTGGTCTGTGCCAGGGTTACATTCTTACGCCCAGCAAGGCGCTGTTGCGCCTGGTCCATCATTTTGGGACTGATGTCCAGAGCGGTGACCCGGCCTGTCGGGCCAACCCAGTCGGCCAGGATTTCAGTCAGTCGCCCGGTGCCACAACCGGGTTCCAGCACGATCTTGCCGGTCGGGTTTTTCAATTGCAGCTGTAAACGTTCCAGCTTGTCCCGTTCCTCCGGCCCATAATCGTCGGTAGCCCAGGTGGTATTGGCCTGCTCGTCGAAAAAATCGGCCTTTTCTTGATATCCATATTTCTTCAGGTGCGTCATCGACATTGTTCGTTCCTTTGCTGATGGAAAAGCCCACGGCTTATCATTTGGTTAAATAGTTATTAATCGTCAGGGTTTGCTGCTATTTTTTTAATCTTCAGCACGGTGGATCCGGCAAAGACCACAGACATACGGTGTTACTGCAAGACCGGCAACACATGGCCCAGAGGGCCATGTATCTTCACCATATCGGTATAAACAGGATGTCCTACTAGAAAAGCGTATACGCCGTTTGCCAGATCGGTCAGATCGACATCTTTGAACCGTTTCGGATACAACCGCTTACCAACCGCATAGGCATCTGTAATCACCGTGCCTATATTGGTCATATACCAATTGAAGGAGTGCAGGGTATATACCTGTTTATTTCGAAATGCCTTCAGCCCCTGATAAAAATCCGGCTTTTTCTGCAAATCCTGTAAAACAAGGTTGCCGCCGCCGCCATCAATGAAGATAATGTCCGGATTCATCGCAAGCAGTCGTTCCTTGTCGACAAACAGGTGCCCGGTTTTGCCGCCTTGCCCGGCTGCATTTCTAGCCGCCACCCAATCGAAAGGAGCGTAAACGGTTTCGGTACTCTCGATCCCGTGTGTTCCTTTAAAACCAATGCCCCCGATATAGACCCGGGATTTTTGATGCTCGGAAACACCGTCAACCCGGGTCAGGAGGTCCCGGCGCGTTGCCTGAATGAAGTCGACCACCTCCGTCGCACGTTTTTCTTTCCCCAAAACCTGCCCGACGGCAGTGATGGAATCCAGCACTTTATGGTTAAAGGTGCCAAAAGGTCCGTAGGTAATCACAAAAACCGGAATGCCTGCTTTTTGTTGAACCCTGTCAGCCAGACCGGCTTCCATGTACGAAATAAATATGACGTCCGGATTGAGCGCAAGAATCTTTTCGTAATCCGGCTCCTTGTTGATGGAATTGGGACCTCCCGGACCTACGGATGGTAGATTGCCAAGTTGCGGATTTGCCATGAAGTAGGGTCTCGTTTTGGGGAATCGTCTCTCAATGTTCTCGATTCCAAACAGCCTGTCATGAGCCTGTAAATAGACAATTAATCGAAGGGTTCCCGGTGAAAGACAGATGATCCGGCGTGGGTGTTTGGAAAAGGAAACACTGCGACCGACCATATCTTTAACGGCAAAAGTATTACCGGCGGCCAGCGCCGTACCGGCCAGTGAAACCATTATCAAAAAAGCGACAAACACGGTATGGGACCGTTTTAGCATGATTTCTCCTAATGAAAAGGGTGCCCCTGCCGTACACGTTTACGGCTTTTTGTTTGATGGTTGGATTAAGCGGAGTTTCGGCTCTGCCAGGCGGACTTGATGGGCTCTTTCGCTTAAAAGCGATACTTAGAGACAGGCTTCAAGAGGCACAACCACGGTTTGGTTGCCAATCTGGCTCATAATGACTTCTACGTCATACACTTCCCGGATAATCGCAGGCGTTATCATATCCCTTGTGCCCAAGGCATGAACGACCCCCTTTTTTAAAAACAGGAACCGATCCGCATACCGTAGCGCCAGATTGATATCGTGAAGGGATACAATCGCTGTTATTCCCTGTTCGCGAACAGCCTTGACCACCAGGTTCATCACCTGGAGCTGGTTTTTAAGATCCAGGTTACTGGTCGGTTCATCCAGCAATAATACATCCGGTTCCTGAGCCAATGCCCGCGCAATTAGAACCTTCTGCAACTCACCACCGGAAAGACGGTTGGCGGGCCGATGAGCCAGATCGGACAGATTCATCAAGCGAAGAACCCTATTGACCACATCAAGATCAACGTCCGTTGCTGTCCATTTGATATGAGGTTTGCGCCCCAACAGCACGGCATCAAAAACGGTAAGCAATTCCTGACCCGCATGTTGAGGGACGTATCCGAAATGACAGGCCAGATCATTGGCCGTCATTTTGTGCACCTTGCACCCCTTCAGGGAGACATCGCCGGATTTGGGTTTTAAAATTCGGTTCAGGCATTTTAGCAGGGTGGATTTTCCCGCACCGTTCACGCCTAAAACCGCCATCATCTTACCAGGTTTCAGGTCGAATTGGATGCTTTTTAGAACCGATTGTCCGTTATAACGGAACTGCAGGTCATGAACGTCCAATGTCATTATTTTAAGCCTCTCATGAGCAGGTAAAGAAAGAGAGGGGCCCCCATAAACGACGTCAATACGCCCACCGGCAATGTTCCAGAACCCATTAGAAGTCGGCCTGCGGTATCTGCCGTCAGCAACAGTAAGCCGCCCAGAAGGCAGGAAAAAGGAATCAACAGGCGGTAATCATCTCCAACCAGACGACGACCGATATGCGGCGCCAATAGTCCCAAAAACGCTATTACACCGTGAAATGCCGTGGTTAAGGCCGCTATCAGTGAGGCGATAAACATCCCGACCAATCGCACCCGTTCCACCTCCACGCCCAACGCTTTCGCTGATTCTTCGCCCACTGACATGGCGTTCAGGGTCCACCGGTGATACATGTAATAAAGAATGGCCCCGCCAAAAAACACGGACAGAATGCCGATCTCCGTCCAGCTTGATCGGGCGACATCACCAAACGTCCAAAAGACGACTGTGGCAATTTCAACATCGGAGGCAAAAAACTGGACCAATATCGTACCCGAGGTAAACAGCGACGAGAGAGCAACCCCTGCCAGAATAATGGATTCAGGCGTCATCTTTCGCAGTCGGGCCAATGCCAAAATGATAGCGGTGGCGGTTAGCGCACCTGCAAAAGCGAAGGTGGTGACGGCATAGACACTGTTGATAAAATACGAGGCGGTGTCGGCGGTCCTGAGTGCGCTGGTCTGCATGCTTCCCGCTTTCAGGACCACAATGGAAAATGCTGCTCCAAACGCCGCCCCCTGACTGATCCCCAAGGTAAAGGGCGAGGCCAGTGGATTTCGCAGCAAGCTCTGTGTGGCCATTCCGGACAGTCCCAAAGCACCGCCAGCAACCAAGGCGGCGATAATTCTCGGCATGCGGATGTCCCAAACCACGATTTTACCGGGTCCTGCTTCACATCCTGCCAATGTCCGAACCACACGCCAGGGAGATAAGTCATATGATCCCACCAGAATTGATACTATCACCAGTAGCGCCAGTAATACCATAAGGCCTGCAAACATCAGCAGCCTCAGCTGCCGTTTCTTAACATATGTGGTAACAATTTCACTTGGAAAGGAAACGATCTTTCCATAATTAGCATGTCTCAAGGTGAATCTCGACGAATATGGCATTTAAAACGCCTGTTATAAACCACCGACTAAATGTTGTACCGGAATTGTTGTTTACGGGAAGTCTTGAATGTTTGCATGAAATACGAACAAAACCCGTTATCGTTTATCCGGTGGCTGATACGTCAATTTGCAATACAATGTAACGGAACAAGCGTTTAAGGTAGCATGCTTTTTGTGCGTAACACGTAAATAAATATCGTAACACTATCGATATACGAAAAATGTTTTTTTAACAAGGTCTATTTTTCGTTGTAACGCTCTGCATATTTTTCGAGAGGAGGTGCTTCCATGAGGGATGGATGAGGGAAAAGGGGGACATTTTAATAAACGGGTCCTATTCATTCTGCCGACAGATAGTTTTTTCGCAAACTTTGAGTAAGATCAACCCGGTTTGTTGCCAGTCCAGCTGCTGATTTCCCCTTAATGTGCTATATCCGCAGTATTTATAAGTGTCCAGCTGCTTTTGCCGCTGCGCATACAAAAGTCTACTGATGTTTCTCAGGGAAGTTGTTGGATTGAAAGAGGGTGTGCCAGGTGTCGTCATGGCGAGACACACTTTCGGGACCAATCCCGGGAAATGGCATCCACATCTTTATGCCCTGGTTACCGACGGACTATTCAAAAATTCCGGACGAAATTGTCTATGGTCCTGTTGAGGATGCAGCCTGGGAGCAGCAAGAACGTCCGGGTCTTTCCGGTCAGTGGTTTCGGAGCTAAAACAGTGTTTCAAAGAATGTTGTCACTTGTCAAAAAATCCTGAGAAAACGATATAATGTTCAATTACGGAGACTGAATTCCGTTTTAACGCCATCCCAAACACAAAACCTGTCCAAAATTACGATCATCTACTCGATAATCTCTGCACAAGACCCGAATTTTGATAAAAATCTCCAAAACAGATTGACATCGAAATAGGGAATTCCTATCTTCTCCAGTGGACCATAGGCAGGCCAGCTACCGGGGATTGGAAGTATGGGATATTGGTGCCTCGCAGGCTGCCAATGTATGCGGTTTTGAGGTCTTTTCCACCAAAGGTAAGACTGGCGAACCAGGGGGCAATAGTACCACCACACGACAGCATGAGCTCTGGCGTTACCTTATCCTCATCAAAGGCCTTCTTCATCATGGCATCCTGCTCCGGGTCACTGTCATCCAACAGGATTCTAAAATCGCCGTCGGGGGTGATGGCAAAGAGCCGGTCAATCATGACATGGGTACCCCAGAGGTTTCCAAAGGCATCAAATGTAATACCATCAATGAAACCGCCGGTATCGGCAGGCCCAAAGATCTCGCGATCAGTCAGGGAACCGTCCGGTTGCACCCGCAGGCGGGTGACATGCCTACCGCAGGTTTCGACCACGTACATCCACTCCTCTTTTTCATCCAGGCGTATTTCGTTAGTGAAATGAAAACCGTCCGCGACAATGCGAATGCCCTGATCGTCCACCAGTGCTACAAAGCCGTCGACAATATTAGGACTGAAGGCGCTCATCCAGTTCTTAATTTTGGTCGAGACGGTCAACCAGATCCGGTCTTTAGAATCCCGCAATACAAAGTTGACCTTTCCAATGGGCTCCCCGTCGATGGTATCGATTAACACCTTGGTCTCGCCACTGCGCGTCATCACTTCCAGACAATCGGTCCCGAAATTGGAAATCAGGATGTCCCCATTGGCTGCAAAAGCCAGCCCGTTAGGAAGGGTTCCCTCCGTAAAACGGGCGGTTGCATCGCTCTGGGACTCAAAGGATTTCTGGTAGGATTGAGTAACAATTTCCTGAGACCCGTCGGGCGAAATGCGCATGACGCCGCCTCTGGCGTCTGCAGACCACAAAGTACCGTCCGGTTCTGCCAGAATACATTCCGGTCGTTGAAGGTCCGTGCCGATATACTGAATCTCATCCCGGTTTATCGTAAAACCGTCAATTGGATTTGCTGCCATTTTTATCTCGTTTATTGTATCGCTAGGATTTAAGCTCGTCTTCGAAACTGCCGGCTTCATGTGTGACTGGCGGTATTTTGTCACCCGGACTTGATCCGGGTTCCAGTCAGATTCCGTATTGGATTCCGGTTCTCACCGGATTGACGAGGGACATCCCGTAGCAGGAAAGTTTAATTAATCTAATCTATCAGGACCAGTGTGATTTCTGGGAAAAACACGATTATTGCCAGCACAAATACCATAATACAGACAAAGGGGAACGCACCTCTGAAAACATCGTTTAGTCCTATACGCTGGTCATCGAGAGTAGACTTGACCACATAGGCTGCGATTCCCAGTGGCGGCGTAATCAGCCCGACCTCAACGGCCAGTACGGTAATCAGTCCGAACCAGACCGGGTTGAAATTCATGGACATCATCACTGGGTAGACCAGCGGTACGATAATCATCAGGATGGAACTGGAGTCCAGGATGGTTCCCATTAACAGGATAACAAGAATGTAAATCCCAATTAGGGGATACATTTCCAGTCCTGATTGTCCGATCCAGGTTCCAAGGGATTGGGTGACGCCGGATAGCGCCAGCATTCGACCGTACATATTGGCCGAAATGATCAGGAACAGGACAGACACCGTGGTGTGACCGGTTTCGTTCAGAACTTCCCAGAGCATGGATCGACTAATGCGGCGCTTCCCCATGGCAATTAAAAGTGCCCCCAGCGCCCCGACTGCACCTGATTCTGTTGGTGTGAACCAGCCGGCATATATACCGCCCAGGACCAGCATAATCAAGAGTACGATAGGTGCCATTTTCCAGACAGCCATCGCAAAACCCATCTCCTCACCTGTATCGATCGGTGCATCCGGGTTCTCCATCACGCGATGTGGATAACGGTATGACACAAAGATAATGTAGATGATGAAGCAGGCAGAAAGCAGCAATCCTGGCAGAATACCAGCTGTAAACAGATCCCCGATGGAAGTCTCTGTTAGTACCCCAAACAGGATCAGCATCAGGCTGGGTGGAATCAACATGCCCAATACAGATGAGCCGGTGACCACACCGACCGCAAATCGTGGTTTGTATCCCAGGCGGATCATCTCCGGAACGGCTACCTTTGTGAAGACAGCTGCCGATGCAATGGAGATCCCAGTGACCGCTGCGAAGACGGCGTTGGCTGCCACCGTTGCAACACCCAGTCCACCTTTAACCCGGCGGAAAGCCCGGTTGGCCACGTCGAACATATCCTTGCCAATATCCGAAACCGAAACCAGCAGCCCCATCAGAACGAAGAGCGGAACAACCCCGAAGATATAGCTGGAGACACTGTCAGCCGCTGTGAGGGACAACATCTTCATGGAGATTGCCCAGTTGCCACGAATCAGCCAGACACCCAGAAAGGAGGTCAATGCCAGAGCAATGGCAACATGCATCCCTGCATATATCAGGGTCAGGATTGTAAAAATAGACAAAATCCCGATTTGGAAATTAGATAGTGAAAGCAGTAGTTCCATCAGACGCTATCTCCTGTTGCTTGTGTTTTGGTATCGGCTGGAAATACCGCCTCTTTGAAATCGTCGAACGCCAGCAACAGAAATTGAATGATTGCGGCTGTTGATCCGATCAGAATGATGAGCTTGACCGGCCAGACGGGTGCCATAAAATCCCCCTCTGCCCCAACATACTCGCCGATTTTCCAGGCTTTGGTCAGCATGGGATAGCTTCCCTGAAAAATCAGCCAGAACAGGCCAGCACCAACCAGATGAAAAACACCTTCCAAGGTTTTGGCCCCACGGGGGATTTTCCGTCGTAAAATATTCAACAGGGTTTCTGCTCGGGTCAGACGTCCCACTTTTAAGGTATGGGCGATCTGCATAAATACCAACGCCACTATGGAGAGGGATACAATCTCTGGAACGCCACGGATCGGCCGGTTGAAAAGAAACCGACTTAAGATATCCAGGTTGATGATAATCAGCAAAATGAATACCCAGGCGGTTCCGATGCTGTTCATGGTCGAGGTGACCATATTAAATGAAAATCGCTTTTTAACTGACATTGTATTTACCGCAATGGCGTTTTAACCGAGGTGACGTGTTGTGTGACCGCCCCTGAAAATGTCAGAGGCGGCACCATAGAACTACTTGTCCCAGTCCCGGGGAAGTTTAACCCCGCGCTTACGAAGACCGTCGAGATACGCTTTCAGAGTTTTAGATCCCGGCAAGCCTTTCTTTTCCATTGATTTGGCCCAGCTCATGGGTACATTCGGCAACATGTTCGCCCACCGTTGTCTTTCTGATTGGGATAGATAAGTGATGGTAGCACCTTTGGACTTCATCAGTGCCAGAGATTTCGCCTGGCGGTCAGCTTGAGCTTGTGCCAGTTTTGTTTGCCATTCCTTACCAACATCCTTCATGATTTTTTGCATGTACATCGGCATGCCATCAAATACGTCCTGATTGATAGACAAACCGCCCGCAAACTGAGCACCGAAATCAACCATCAGGATGTAGGGTGCAACTTCATACAGTTTCAGACCGGCAGCAGCAGTCATAAAAGTAAGTGTACCATCGTAGACGCCAGTTTTGATAGAGTTATAATATGTCGTCAGGTCACCCGCAACTGGTACACCACCGGTTCCCTTAAGCCAGTTGGCTGAAGGACCCGGAGCCGCAATTTTGTGTCCCTTGATGTCATCGACGTTCTTGACTGGGAAGTTGGTCAGGATGCCATAAGTGTCCAATGCAGTTCCACCCAGGAAGACCTGGTTGTGGCGTGACCATTCACGACTGATTTCCGGAATCTGGGTCTGCAGGTCGTACATCGTATTGGCGACTTTGAAGATATCGCTGGTAGTAAACGGTGTCATGTATGTGACGTTGTGCAGCGGCATCTTCGGAGCTTCGAAAAGAGATCCGACAAAACCCAAATCAGCAATCCCTTCTTCGATTGCTTCCAGGGCGCCACCGATTTTGGCAATCGTTCCGCCGTAAGCCTGGTTCCAGACGACCTTGTCATTTCCACCGGCTGCTTTCAAGCGTTTGTCCACTTCAGGGATAAAGAAATCACGTGTCAATGTCACCCATAGGAAAATCGGCGGATGACCGGCAACAACTGTTAATTTGTGTGTTTTTGCAGTAGCAGTTGACATCGATGCCACAAACATCATGGCAGCAATAACCGAAATGGCTAATAAACGTTGGACTGTTTTCATGACGACTCCTTGATTGTTAATTCCAGGATAAAAAAATAAAAAAGAACACATTAAATGCCGCTATCGGTCTATCTGTTTTTCCGCTTTCCGATAGCGGAGGTACTTCCTAGGTGCCCGGAATACTGAAGGGCACACCAAAATGGAACAATCAGGATCACCCCCCTTGTTCCGTCAACATCGATAACCCCCGCAACCCATGTGTAGTGAATTCGACCAGACGAAGAATCACCTGCTCGTTGTTATCATCATCCAGAATACCCTCGGATAGACGTTTGATCCGTCTTGTCCGTGGCATGGAAGAGACTACGGCACTGGTTACAATCAGATATCCCCAGTATATACCGGAATCGGGTAGGTCAGGAAGTACCTTTTTTAAGGCTTCGATATATTCCCGCGCAACCGGGTCATAGTACTTATGAACCAGATCACGGGATCGATCATCCACACTATTGGCAAGCTTGGCCAAAATCTGACTGAAGCTACGGCCCCAACTGTACTGACCACTTTCAATTGCCGGGCGGACAAAACTCTCCATGACCTGCTCCAGCGTAGGGACGCCACCGACTGCCTCGTCAAAACACCGCTTCAACTGCTCCTGGCGAATCCGATTGATCATGGTGGATCTTTTCTCAATGATCATCTCGAACAGACGCTCCTTGGTCTTGCAGTGGTAGTGAATCAGCGCCTGTGCCACACCCGCTTCCTCCGCAATCATCCGCATGGATGTTCCGGAATAGTCGAACTGGGCAAACAGCCGTTCCGCTGCCTCCAAGATGGAATCTTTTGCCTTTGTTACTGCCATGCCTTGATTTTGTCGTCTGTGGATTCTGTGGCTAGTGCTTGTTTGAAACTGGATTATTTCAAACCGTATTTCAGATTCCTGATTGATCAACCAGTCAGGAAATTAATGAAAACTACATCACCGCTGCCGTAGTTCTGCTATTGGTATTTTACACCCAGATATAGTAGTAAAACGAGACGGGATGAGTTCCGGGAAAAACGGAAATATCCGATTTGAATCCGATATTTTCAGACTTAATATATACCAACGACACTAAACTTGATTGATCGATCAGTCAAGTTATTTAGGAGGACTTTTTCCTCAAATTAATCCATCCCTGCTACTCATCGATAATGGCAACGGGTCTGACCCAACCGGCTGACCCGGCAGCGACTTTAACCGGAAAACAGATGACCTTGAACCCAAAGGGTTTTGGGATTTTATCCAGGTTCGTCATCTTTTCCATGTGGCAGTAACCCGCTTCGATGCCTGCAAAATGAGCTTCCCAGATGATGGATGGATCACCTTTCTCCTGAAACTCCTGCGCCAGAAACGGTAGGGGGCGGTCCCAGGACCAGGCATCGATACCAACCACCTTTACACCTCTGTCGGTCAGGTACAAGGTGGATTCACGTGTCATACCGGCTCCTTTGACCAGGTATTCAGGCTTTCCCCAAAATTCAGCAGCCCCGACTCTGACCAGTACAATATCAAACGGCTTGATTTCGTAACCGATGCGCTTCAGTTCGGCGTCTACATCATCAGCGGTGATACGTTCTCCATCTGCCTTGGCGCTGAAATCAAGTAGAACGCCGTCACTATGGCACCACTCCAATGGTATCTCATCGATGGTCAACGCCCTTTTTCCATTATCCATCTTTGGATGGTAGTGGTAAGGAGCGTCAAGGTGAGTCCCTGAATGGGTTGTCATGGAGACTATTTCCAGTGCCCAGCCCATGCTTTCCGGAAGTTGCTCTTTTTTAATGCCGGGGAAAAATTCCAACATCTGGTCGGCACCCATGGTGTGATCAATGTATTCTATGGAGGGAATCATGCTGGGGGGGTCGCTGGGGAGATCTGCTTCCAGGGTTATGCTGAGATCGATGTATTTCATGCTGTTCCTGTATCAATTGATTGGTAAAAACGTTTTTTCGCAACCGTCAATAAACCGGTTTCACAAAGCGTGTTCGTATACCATAATCGTGGATCAAAACAGCCGGGATTGTCAAATCACTTCTGTGTTCAGATATTTGGAATTCGACATCAGGAGGGGAGTGCATCCCCTTTGATTGATTTCGTCCTCAGTCTTCATCACAAAAGGACCGTGTTTGACGACCGGTTCTTGAATGGGTTTTCCAGCTCTGAGGAGAAATCGTGTTTGCTTGCCATGGGCAGAGGCTTTTATCAAGCTTCCTGGAGAGAGAACTAACCAATCACTTATTATGTCCTGTTTTTCATTCATGCAGAAAAGCTAAATCTCCTGTTTGATTGCATAACGCATAAAGTCGGCAGCGCTTTTGAGGTTCAAAGATTCTATGATGCTGTATTTGTGGAACTCAACCGTTCGGGTTAAAATATTCAGAATATCAGCTATCCGTTTGATCGAGTGCCCCTCAGCGAACAACTGAATCACTTTACTTGTTGGATACAGTATCGCCATCGCCGTACTCAGACGCTATTTTGCGGATTTTTGATTCAATCGCTCGAAACGCATCCACAACGGCCGGATCAAAAAGCTTGCCACATTCTTCCAGAATGATACCCATGGCTTTTTCGTGTGAGAAAGGCGGTTTGTAACATCTGCGGCTGATCAAGGCATCATAGACATCGGCTATCGCCATGATCCTGCCAGAAAGGGGTATTTTATTGCCAGACAACCCCCTTGGATACCCATTCCCGTCCCATCGTTCATGATGCGACCCTGCGATTTCGGCGCTCATCTGAAGGTAGTAGTCTATCTCATTCTCTTCGGAAGCTCTTTCTATGATGCTTTCACCTTGTATCGCATGTGTTTTCATAATTTCATACTCGTCATCGGTCAGGCGGTCGGGTTTTAAAAGGACTGCATCGGGTATTCCCACTTTTCCGATATCGTGCAGGGGCACAGCCAGAAACAGGGTGATGATAAATTCTTCTGTCAACTCTTCTGCGTGTAGTCCCTGTTGCTGAAGATACTCAGCGGTCACACGGGCATACTGCTGTGTTCTTTTGATATGTGCCCCTGTTTCAGGATCCCTGGATTCCACCATGCTAACCATGGCCCGCAGAGTTAGTTGCTGGGAATCCACTAGTTTTTGATACCAGGTGAACGAGGCCTTTTTCTCCAGGGCAAAGCGGGTCAGGGATAGAATTGAAAACAGAGATACCGACAGCAGAATTGGCAGTGAAGGCGAGACAAAGAGTGACATCAAATAAAAGGATACTGTGGATAAACACAGCAGAAGGAAGATCCAGGAAACGGTCCCTATTAGCAGGATGGATGGTTTGTTGCTGTAGAAAAAGAGAATCATCAACAGTCCTGAGACAACAGTGAGGATCTGTATCAATTGATTCGACCAAGAAGGTGCAACGATAAAGTGGTTTTGGAGGATATTCTCCAGAATTACAGCATGAACTTCAATCCCTGGAAACTGCGAATCAAAAACGGTATGGTGGATATCGTTTAAGCCAACGGCAGACGAACCAATGAAGACAATTTTATCCTTGATCTCCGACGGATTATAGTTTCCATTCAGAATATCCACCCCGGAAATATACCTATGATTCCGAGCCGCACCATGAAACTGCATCTTGAAATAACCGGTCTCCGTGATTGGAATCTGGTATTTTCCTGCCTGGATAAAAAGCCCGGCGAAATTCTCATGAATCTCGGCCCTATTGATGCCGTGCGCCTTCAAAAATGTAGCGAGGGACAAGTGAGGGTATAACCTCCCTTCCGATTCGATGACCAAGGGTGTTTGGCGCAAGATACCGTCCAGGTCATGCTGGTTGTTCATAAATCCGGTCAACAGCAGTCGGTTTTCAATTGTCGCTATATTGCACAAAACCCCGGTTGCCTGGTGGGGGAAGAAACGATCAGTTCTGCTGACCAAGACAACCGGGGTTTTGCTACAGCCCGATTCCCGGTTGGTATGGTCAAAATAGAAGTAACGTGCGCCGACGGCCTGGGAGTTATTCAAGACAGACGCCAGAAATCCGTCGTTATCCGTCAAGCTAGATGGGACCCCGGAATAACCAAGATTCAGACGAAAGTCTCTTTTAAACTGTTGTTGCAGAGTTTTTAATGAGGTCCGGTCTGCCTCAGGGAAGAGAATATCAATACCAATGGCTCGTGGACGTTCCCCGGATACAATACCGATCAATTGGGCCAAGCGATATCTAGGCCAGGGCCATTGCCCGACGGCGGCCAAGCTGCTTTCATCAATATCGATAATCGTCAGCTGCCCTGAACGCACCGGGGTTGCAAACTGCTTTGAAAACTGATCGTAAAAGTAAAGATCAATCGTTTTCAGGAAAGGATTGTGCAACATCATCCCAGTCAGTAAAGTCAGCACCAATAGAACAACCAGCCCGGCTGAACCCAATTTCACGGAGCTGGGAATAAAAATATGCCTGAATCGCTTTTTCAAAAGAAGGTCCGCAGCTAACGAATCATAATTTCGACTCTACGATTCTTTGGTTCGTCTACGTTATCACCAGTAGGAATCAAAAGATCTTTTTCGCCGAAGGACTGGATGTGAACATTTTTTAATCCCTTGTAATATTTCCTGAGGATCTTATCAACAGATTTTGCCCTACCGAGGGACAGTTCACGATTATGTTTATCTGAACCTTTGGTATCAGTATGCCCGATGATATTAACCTCTGCGTGTTTTCTCTGCAAGATTGCATCAATAATTTTCACAAGCAGCCGTCGGGATTTTTCAGTGAGATTTGTGGAATCGTAGTCGAAATATAAAATAAAGTGCACGGTACTTTCCGGTTCTGCTGTGAATAATTTTTCCGATTCCTTCTGGATTTTGGCCGGTGCGGCCTCTTGTACCTTGATTGGCTCTGCCGCGCCGGATACAGATACAAACGTGTATGCTTCTGATAATTCAACGATGGTATCTTCGCTTTTTACCAACACCCTTCCTGTTTTCCCGTCTTTATCCGGAAGCAGCGTGACTTTGGTTGTCGGTGCTGTACAGGCTGCCATCAGAAATAATAAATATATCAACAATATGTTCCGCATCATAATCATAATCTGCCCTCTCATTAATTGACTTCGACGATGAATCTGGTTCCCCTGATACCAACTGTCGCTCTTGGTGTAGACAGTTTGACCGATTCGGGTGACAGTCGGCTGATTTTGCCGGAGTCGAATAACGCCGACCCTTTATTCAAGTAGACCGAGAAAGCATAGGTTTCGATGTTTGGTTTAAAAATGTAGTTGTTAATTCTGAATTCTGAATCGGGCCCGACGGTGATAGAGGTGCCATCAATAAAAATAACCCCGACACTGCTGTTGGCTTTGGTGAGGATGACATCTCCATTCATCAACTTCAGCCCTGCCGTGGCAATTAAAACGGAGCTGCCTCGGTTGATTTCAGAATTGTTGCTCAGTTTTTTTACGGTCGCTACGTGCGGATCTGCCTGGACTTCGGGCAGGAGAGTGAACAGCACGGCAAAAACTAAGATGACAAAACGTTTCATGGTGGATCCTTTGGTTGACCGGTTTGATTTTCGTAAAAAAAAGGCGCCGAGCTCGTAGCAAACAACCAATAAAGCTTCCCGGTTGCCAGATTGAGCAGCGACCACCTGCTCTTGACAGATAGTAAACCCATCGTACAGTTCTTCTGATATATGAATAGTGTCAGGGCCCATCAGGACCGGCTTTGATTTGCTCAGGAAAAAAAATCCGGGTGGTTTTTCATCGTTCGCAAACCAGTTTGAAGGGCGGTTTGCGTCCCATCAGCCATCTTCGATTTGTTGGCGGACCGCTTTTATTTCACTATCATAATAACGATTTACGAATAGGCCTTGTCAATCCTTAGAAATGACAGTTTATGATATCTAGCTTGTAGGAGGTGAATACTCCAGAAAGTAGTAGGTTTTACAACACAAGATCGGTATGAAGGGCATTGAAGCCCGGCATCCGCATATGCTGTGGAAGCTGAGCCGGCACCGACAAACGGCTAGTAGTGGCTGGATCCGTCCCAGCAATGGGTACAGAGTTTCTCTTTGGGCAGGCCGATGGCTTCGATCAGGTCATCCAGGATCTGAAATTTCAACGTGGTTAACCCCAGGCGCTTGCGGATGAATTCGATCATGGCCAGATTACGTTCAGAGCCGGAACTGGCGTATTCAGACAGGTTATTATCCTCCTTCCCTTCCAGGGCTTTGATCGCTTTTCTGCCAGCCAGATCAAGGGTAGAGCGGGAGGTTGAAAAGTTGAGAAATTCGCAGGGATGGATCAGCACCGGGCAGGCAGTGCGCATGTGCACCTCTGTGGCACCGTAATCAAAAAGGATCTGGACGTTGTTCTGGAGTTGCGTCCCCCGGACAATGGAGTCCTCGCAAAAACAGATAGCGCGGTTTTCGATCAACGCCTTGTTGGGAATCAGCTTCATGCGGGCAACCAGATCCCGGACATGCTGGTTCTGTGGCATAAAGCTGCGTGGCCAGGTTGGGGTGTATTTAACAAAGGCCCGGCGGTAGGGAATTTTTCTGCTGTTGGCGTAGCCGATAGCGTGGCCCACACCCGAATCGGGGATCCCAGAGGCAAAATCCACCTTAACATCATCATGAGCTGCCAGCGCTTGTCCGCAGCGATAACGAACCTCTTCCACATTGATATCTTCAAAATTGGAAGCGGGATATCCATAATAGACCCACAGGAAAGAGCAGACCTGCATCTTCTCTGCCGGCGCTTGAATCTGGTTGGCCCCCTCCGCAGAGAGCAGCACAATCTCATTCGGCCCCAGATAACGGTCAACTTCAAATCCAAGGTTGGGAAAGGCACTACTTTCTGAAGATGCCGCAAACGCTCCCTCACGTTTCCCGATAACGATGGGTGTGCGGCCCAATCGATCGCGAGCAACATAGAGGCCGCTTTCTGTCAGCAGAAGTGTCGTACAGGAACCCTTAATCAGCTCCTGAGCCTTGTGCAAACCGACGGCAAATGACTCCTCGTTACTGATCAGACGAGCTATCAGTTCGGTCTGGTTGATCTCGGAACCGCTCATTTCTGAAAATGTCTGTCGATTGGCAAAAGCCGCCTGCAACAGTTCATCCTTATTGGCGATTTTACCGACCGTGACAATCCCAAATTGACCTAGGTGGGAACCGATAATCAGAGGCTGTTCGTCGGTATCACTGATACAGCCGATTCCGGCCTGGCCATCGAATTTATTCAGATCCGGTTCGAATTTGGAACGAAAATAGGCATTCTCCAGATTATGGATGGAGCGGACAAATCCGTTTGCCCCTTTCACAGCCATCCCACCCCGTTTTGTTCCCAGGTGGGATAGATAATCTGTTCCATAAAACACTTCGTTGACACAATCCGTTTTTGAGATTACCCCAAAAATACCTCCCATAACATCTCCCTTGATTGATTTGATATTTACTTTCAACCCAGACGGTTCAGGGTCCTGGTTGATTTCCATAGGAAAATCACCGTTTCATCAATGATCTGCGGATCCGTTTTAGTCTATTTAATTTCAGCGTGGTAGTCCTGGAGTGATTTCACATCAGTGGGACCACTCTGTCGGGCGATTATTCCTCTGGCCGCGGCCAGTGCCGCAGCAGCGGTTGTAATATAAGGAATGCGATGGGTAATCGCCGATTTTCGGATATAGGAGTCGTCTTCATGGCTGCTTTTCCCTGCCGGTGTGTTGACAAACAGCTGGACTTCTCCATTTTTAACCGCGTCGTTGATGTTCGGACGTCCATGTCCCAGTTTTTTGATTGACTCAGACTGGATCCCGTTTTCCGCCAGGAATTGGTAGGTTCCTTCTGTCGCGATTATTTTAAAGCCCGCTTCACGGAAAAGTCTGGCTGGTTCGATGATACTTGATTTATCAGGGTCGGCGACGGTCATCAACACGTTGCCTTTAAGTGGCAGCGAAACCTTGGTCGCCTCTTGCGCTTTATAGAAGGCCATTCCGAAAGAGTCCGCAATTCCAAGCACTTCACCTGTAGAGCGCATTTCCGGACCCAGTACCGGATCCACCTCAGGAAACATATTAAAGGGAAAGACCGACTCCTTAACGCCAAAATGACGGAAGTAGGTTTCCGAGAGTTTTAGTTGACTGAGTTTTTTACCCAGTACAATCTGGGTCGCCAGACGGGCCATCTGGATATTACAGATCTTGGAAACCAGCGGCACCGTTCGCGAAGCGCGGGGGTTCGCTTCCAGGATATAGACGGTATCCTGGGCAATGGCATATTGAATATTCATCAGTCCCACCACATTCAGCTCGATGGCAATTTTTCTCGTATACTCCTTAATGGTTTCGATATGTTTTGGGGGAATACTTACCGGGGGAATCACACAAGCTGAATCTCCTGAATGGACGCCTGCCAGTTCAATATGTTCCATGACCGCGGGCACAAAAGCGTCACTCCCGTCTGCGATTGCGTCAGCTTCGGCCTCCACAGCATTCTCCAGAAACTTATCGATCAGAAGGGGTCGTTCCGGCGAAATTCCAACTGCGGCGGCCATATACAAACGCAGTTGCTCTTCATCCCGGACCACCTCCATTGCCCGTCCACCCAGCACATAAGATGGTCTGACCATCAGCGGATATCGGATTTTCCCGGCGATCTGCAGGGCATCATCCAGATTACAAGCCATACCCGATTCCGGTTGCGGAATACTCAGATCGGTGATGATTTTCCGAAATCGATCCCTGTCCTCAGCCAGATCAATTGTTTTGGGCGATGTGCCGAGAATGTTGACCCCGGCTGCGGCCAGCTCATCGGCGATATTCAGTGGTGTTTGGCCGCCGAACTGCACGACAACTCCTTCCGGTTTCTCTTTGTTGTAAATGCTGAGCACATCTTCAACAGTTAATGGTTCGAAGTAGAGCTTGTCAGAGGTATCGTAGTCTGTAGAAACGGTTTCGGGATTGCAGTTGACCATAATGGATTCATAACCCGCATCCCGGATAGCCATGGCTGCGTGAACACAGCAGTAATCAAACTCAATACCCTGTCCGATACGATTGGGACCCCCACCCAGGACCATAATTTTTTTACGCTCGCTGACAGTCATCTGATCCGGAGCATTATAGGTAGAGTAATAGTAGGCGGCATCCTCAACCCCGCTGACCGGAACCGGTTCCCACGCCTCAGCCAGCCCCAGCGCAAGTCGTTTTTCACGGATTGATGCTTCCGGTATTTCTAAAATCTGAGCCAGGTATTTATCCGCAAATCCATCTTTTTTGGCCTGCGTCAGCAGTTTGTCGCTTGGCAGACTGCCTTTAGATACTAAAAGGGACTCTTCCAAATCAACCAGCTCTTTCATCTGTTCGATAAACCAGGCCTTGATATGGGTTCTGGCATGAAGGTCGTCGATATGAGCTCCCTTGCGCAGCGCTTCGTAAAGCTGGAACTGCCGTTCGCTGCTGGGTGTGCTGACCAGACCCAGCAACTCATCCAGTGAGAGCTGATTAAAATCTTCCGCAAATCCCAGTCCATAGCGGCCGTTTTCAAGGGAACGGATCGCTTTTTGAAATGCCTCCTTATAATTCTTGCCGATACTCATGACTTCACCCACGGCCCGCATCTGGGTCCCCAGCTCATCTTTAACCCCGGTGAATTTTTCAAAAGCCCAACGGGCAAATTTCACTACGACATAATCACCGGAAGGGGTGTATTTCTCCAGAGTACCATCCCGCCAATAGGGAATTTCGTCCAGGGTCAGTCCACCGGCAAGATAGGCGGAAATCAAGGCAATGGGTAATCCGGTCGCTTTTGAAGCCAGCGCCGAAGAGCGTGATGTGCGCGGATTGATTTCGATCACGGTCACACGACCTGTTTTGGGATCATGGGCAAATTGGACGTTGGTCCCGCCGATGACCTCGATCGCCTTCACTATCTTATAGGCATAATCCTGCAATTTCTGTTGCAGTTCCGGTTTGATGGTCAGCATCGGGGCTGTACAAAAGGAATCTCCGGTATGCACCCCCATCGCATCAACATTCTCGATGAAACAGACCGTGATCATATTATCCTTGGCGTCTCGAATCACTTCCAATTCCAACTCTTCCCAACCCAGTACAGATTCCTCGACTAGCACCTGGTTAACCAGACTGACAGCCAGTCCACCGGTAACGATTTTTCTGAGCTCTTCCACGTTATAGACCAGACCGCCTCCGGTTCCTCCCATCGTATAAGCCGGTCGAATTACTACGGGGTAGCCCAGGGATTCAGCGACTTTTTCTGCATCGTCAACCGTATTGACGGTCTCGCTGCGAGGCATATCAATCCCGAGACTTTCCATGGTCTCTTTAAAGGCGGTTCGATCCTCTCCCCGCTTGATAGCTTCCATATTGACCCCGATCACCGTGACCCCATACTGATCCAGAATTCCCGCTTCCGCCAGTTCAGAAGAGAGATTCAGAGCGGTTTGTCCCCCCAGATTGGGCAACAGCCCGTCAGGCCGCTCTGTTGCGATAATTTTCGTCAGCGCTTCGATTGTCAAGGGCTCAATATAGGTTTTATCCGCCAGGCCGGGATCGGTCATGATGGTGGCCGGATTTGAATTGACGAGTACAATTTGATAGCCAAGCGTTCGCAGCGCCTTACAGGCCTGTGTTCCGGAGTAGTCAAATTCACAGGCCTGACCGATGATAATCGGACCGGACCCGATGATGAGAACTTTTTTGATATCTTGACGTTTGGGCATAGTTTTTTTCCGTTTAAACGCTATTTAATAAGTTATGGGTTGGTAGAGTGTTTCTTTGATCCTGCCTGTTTGACAGTGTCTTCTTCTGCTCTCACCCTGTGTTGATGATCTTCGGCAGGACTGCGTTTAAGAAATCTCCGGAAAATCCAAAACAGTCTGATAAATAAGCCTGTTCAAAGGGGCTGCTTCCAGGAAAATTAAGGGGCATCTTTGAGCTGGAGTCACTCTTTAGAACTTGTTGCTTCGGGTTTGATTCGCTTTTCAGAGTTTCTAAATTCAGTGAAGCTTGTTTATTAATTGAAATAAAATCATAGAAAATTGGCTTTTCATAGTCAAGCAGTGATTCCTGATTTACCCGGTCCAGATCTTAACACAGGTGATATGCCTGTGGGAATTGAGAGTCACATGGAGCGGATTATATTGAAAACATCCTCTTTAGACCTGACTCATCCCGAGTTTGTCAACCAGAAGACAGGGGTCCTGTTCAAAACGCTTATTGAAAGGTCCCGGCCATCCCTATCAAAAAGTTGATTTTTGCAGCGAGACATGGTAGCTTTAACACGCTATACCTCTGGTGCTACTTGCGCTTAATGCCGGATAGAGCCCGGACTGAATATCCTCCCCCCGGTCAAAGCCGGAGGAGTGGTCCTCAGAGAAACCCGACGGGTGGTGACAATTTCGGCGGGAGCTGCGTGCAAACAGAAAACACCTGAAATCGGTCTATCTATGAAAAAGTTAAATGGCAAAATAATTTATTGACAAACTTACAAAATGAGAATTATAAGTAAATCTACAAATCAAATTATTCCTCACAGGAAAATAATAGTCTCATAAGGAACAAAATATGGCAGATATTTGAATTATTATTCCTAATTAAATAATTAATTTTCTTATCAGGATAAATAAGTCCATATCAAAAATTATAAGTAAACCCCAACCCAGATAAACTGGATTAGTCCCTTATATCATAAGGGACTAAATCCCACTATTGTTAGCCAAGACCATAAATAGCTTTATGTTAGAAAAAGAAATCGGACAAAAAATCAGGAAATTACGGACCGAACAAGGTATCAAACTGGAAGGGATGTCAGAACGGACCGGTATAACAACCGGATACCTCTCTAAAATTGAGAGAGGTTTATCCAGCTTACCGATCGCTACTCTAGGAAAGATAGCAGCCGCACTGAATGTGCAAATCGCAGATATTTTTGAAGATCGGTTTTCTGAAGACAAACTATCTATCATCCGTCCCGGGGAAAGAAGGGTGATCCGTCCTATGGACAAAAACCTTTGTTATCAATATGAACCATTGACATCCAGTTTGCGCGACAAACAGATGGAACCGTTCATTGTCACCTTGAGACCTCACTGCAGCGAGGAGAGGATGTTTACGCACCAGGGAGAGGAGATGATCATTCTGATGAAGGGGAAGATGGATTTTTTTTACAGGACAGAACAGCATGTCATCGAAGAAATCGGTACCTGTCTATACTTCGATGCTTCTATGCCACACCGGGGCCAATGTCGGGGAGAAACGGAGACACAGTTTCTTTCGGTAATCAGCACGCCTGCTTTTGAAGGTACCGAGTTTGCTGAGGGCAGTTAAGTTTGACCAAGGGCTGGAACAACCGAAACAAAAAAAACGGAATAAATCGGGAGAAATAAAATGGAAAAAACATCACGCATAGCTGGCTTACATAAGAAATCTGTTCCGGAACGGATTCAGGTTTTAAAAGAGTTTGCCGGGTTGACAGATGAAGAGGCAGGACTTTTTGGGCAAAGCAGTGTTTTGGGATTGGAGACCGCGGACCGAATGATCGAGAATGTGATCGGAACGTTTGAACTGCCCCTGGGGCTGGTCACCAATATGGTCGTCAATGGACGGGATATTGTCGTCCCGCTCGCTACCGAAGAATCGTCGGTGGTCGCCGCTCTTTCTAACGCCTCAAAAATGGTCCGCTCCGGAGGAGGTTATTTTACCTCCAGCAGTGATCCGATCATGATTGCCCAGATTCAGGCTGTCAACCTGTCGGACCCCTTTGCAGCAAAGCTGAAAATTCTGGAACATCGAGAAGAGATTATTGCGCTGGCCAATGAGCAGGATCCGATATTGGTCAAGCTCGGCGGTGGATGCCGCGATATCGAAGTCCGTGTGATCGATACGGTCAAAGGCCCCATGGTGATCACCCATATCTTGGTAGATACAAGGGATGCCATGGGTGCGAATGCCGTTAACACCATGGCCGAAGCGCTCGCTCCTAAAATTGAGAAGTGGACTGGTGGGCAGGTTTTCCTCAGAATTCTCTCAAATCTGGCCGACCGCAGAATTGCCCGTGCTCGTTGCCTGGTCAAAAAAGATGCCATTACACCCGGCCCTGAGATTATCGAAGGCATCCTCCAGGCATGGGCCTTTGCGGATGCTGATCCTTATCGGGCCGCCACCAATAATAAAGGAATCATGAACGGTATCAGCGCCCTTGTCATCGCCACCGGAAATGATTTTCGTGCCATTGAGGCAGGGGCTCATGCTTATGCTTCAAAATTCGGGCATTACCGGGCGCTGGCTCGCTGGGAGATTAATCCGGATGGCGATTTGGAAGGGAGTATTGAATTACCTTTAGCCATGGGGCTTGTTGGTGGCGCAACCGCCATCCATCCGCTGGCAAAACTGATCGTCAAGATTTTGAATGTCCAATCCGCCAGTGAACTGTCTGAAATAACTGCAGCTGTGGGTTTGGGACAGAATCTGGCAGCCTTACGTGCCTTGGCAGGTGAGGGGATCCAAAGAGGGCATATGTCCTTACATGCTAAGAATATTGCCATTATGGCCGGAGCAACGGGGAAAGAAATTGATCAAGTCGCCAGTCAACTGAAAAAAGATGGTAAAATCAGAGTTGATAGAGCAGAGGAGATTCTCCAATCTATGCGAAACTCATAATACAACTGTTTATCCATTGGCAACAGGATCAGATCAAATTGTCCTGATATTAAATGGATATTCCCAGATGTTTTTCTTTGTTCATGTTCACCTTTTCAATCCAGTTTCCATGTATCATCAGCAAGATATTAAACAGTTGTTTTTGGCTGGATAAGGGATGGCTGCGAATACGATGGAAGCTGCGAAGGGAAAAAATGGAATGACAACGATTCTGAAAATGTGTGAGTGGCACTTTCAAAATCCAAAATTCTGCAACTCGGTGGAGGGATGCCAGGTGACAATTCCATGAAATCGTAGCCGGAGTGGGTCAAGTTGTCCCCTGGCCGGGATTGTTTCTATTTCATCTTGAACTGCCTGGGACAGAAGAGACATCGAACAATGAAAAACATAAATTACAATACCTTTAAAGGTTTTTTCGATAATCGGAATCACCTTGGGTATAACCAAAAAACGGAGGAATTGATGAAAGCAAAAAGGTTTTTTTCAAGTTTTGTAATGGCGGCCCTGGTCCTTTGGATCATGGTTCCGTCAGCAGTAACAGCAAAGGAAAAAGTCTACAAATGGCGCATGCAGGTACTCTGGGATTCAGGCACTCTTCCTTTCCAGATGGAAAAAAAGTTTGTGGAAAAGGTTGAGAAGATGTCAAACGGACGATTGGTTATTAAGATTTTTCCTCCGGGGTCACTGGTACCGACCGCACAAATGCTGGATGCACTCCAGGCCGGCATGATTGATATGATGAAGCAGTATGAAGGCTATTACATCGGAAAAATGCCCGAGGTCGCCTTTACAAGTTCATTGCCGCTCGGGTTCACAGATACCTGGCAGTTTGAAACCTGGTTCTGGCAATTGGGCGGCGTCGAAATTCTGCGGGAAGCATATGCCAAACAGGGTGTTTTTTACATTGCGCCGACGATCTATGGACAGGAACCAATTCATTCCAAAGTCCCCATCCGCTCTATTGCCGACTTAAAAGGTAAAAAGGGACGTTTCGTTGGTCTGGCCGGACCTGTTCTCCAGAAACTGGGGGCATCTGTGACACCCATGCCGACAGCTCAAGTATACTCGGCGCTTGAAAAAGGGGTTATCGAGTTTGCGGACCGCGGTGGACTTGCTGCCAACTACGATGCTGGCCTGTATCAGGTTGCTAAATACATTATTCTGCCAGGTTTTCACCAGCCAACCACGGCAACGATGTATGCAGCCAATATGGCAAAATGGAACAAGCTTCCCAAGGATCTGCAGGAGATTGTCATAACAGCCGCCCGTGAATCTTCAGCGGATCTGTTTCAATATCATCTCGTCAAAGGAATGGAAGCGCTGGAAAAGTTCAAGGCCAAGGGTTGCGAGGTGATTACTCTTCCCGACAGCGAAATCAAGAAAATCAGAAAAGTCGCCATGCAGGTCTGGGAAGATTATGCTGATAAAAGCCCGACAGCCCGAAAAATTCTGGAATCCCAGAAAAACTGGATGAGAATGAACAATCTGATTGATTAAGCAGATCATCCTGAAAGACGAAAAAAATTCCAGGTACAAACAAACCTTGTTTTGTTTGTACCTGGTCGGATCTTCTTCAAGCCACAACCGGAGCATACGATCATGGGTTTACTAAAAACAGTTCTATTCGGAATAGATAAACTGAATGAATGGGTGGCTAAAATTGTCAGTTGGGTGATTGTGCTGATAATTGGAGCGACCGTCTATGAAGTCATCATGCGTTATCTCTTCAATTCGCCTACCAATTGGGTTTTTGAGTTCAATTATCTCGCCCATGGGCCCTATTTTCTTCTTCTCGGGGCTTATGCCTATGCACAGAACGTACATGTCAACGTTGATATCATTTATGGCAAATTGTCCCCTCGACTTCGCGCTATTCTGGATATGTTCACCATGTCGTTCTTTTTCATCTTTGTCTTGATGATGCTGATTTACGGTGGCCGTTTTGCTCTTAACTCACTGGCATTTCGTGAAACACTGTCATCTGCCTGGGCGCCTCCTATCTATCCTGTCAAACTGGTCATCCCTGTCTCTGCCTTTTTACTGCTGCTGCAGGGGATCGCCAAATACATTAGAAACATACATGTCGCAATCACAGGTAAGGAGGGTGTTTTATGAGTATTGAGTGGATTGCATTGGTCATATTTGCGTCACTAGTTGTGCTAATTTTTACCGGACTGCCGCTGGCATTCGTGCTGGGTGGTCTCTCCATGGTACTCTCATTTTTTCTGTGGGGCCCACAGTCGATGCTGCTGGTCGGAATTCAAACCTGGGGGGTCATGACCTCCTATTTTCTGGTGGCAATTCCGCTTTATGTCTTTATGGCCAATATACTGCAGCGATCCGGTATCATTGAGGATATGTTCAATGTTATGCAGGTCTGGTTTGGCTCTCTCAGGGGCGGGCTGGCTATTGGTACCATCGTGATCTGCACCGTGATGGCCGCTATGACCGGTATCGTAGGTGCGGCAGTGGCTACCATGGGAATTTTGGCCCTTCCGGCCATGTTGAACAGAAATTATGACAAACGGATCGCCCTGGGATGTATCTGTGCTGGCGGAACTCTGGGCATTCTGATCCCTCCCAGTGTGATAACAATTGTGTATGCTGTTACAGCCGGGGTCTCAATCGGTCATATGTTTATGGGCGGCATACTCCCAGGGATCCTGCTCTCGTCCCTGTTTATGGCTTATATCGGTATCCGTTGCTGGTGGAATCCCAAGCTGGGTCCGGCCCCTTCTAAGGAAGAGATTGCAACCTATACCCTTGTCGCAAAAATTGGCGCGTTGAAAAGCATTATCTTACCCATACTGTTGATTATCTTTGTGCTGGGCTCAATATATGCCGGAATCGCAACACCGACTGAAGCCGCCGGTTTAGGCTCTCTCGGGGCCATTCTCTGTGCCGCCATCTACCGCCGGCTGAACTGGAACAATTTCAGGGACTCTGTCTATGAAACAGGCAAGATCACCGCCATGATCCTGTGGATCACGATCGGGGCACGCTGTTTTATTTCCGTCTTCTCAGCTGCCGGGGGAGATGAGTTGATACGTGACTTAATCACCGGAATGGAAGTCAATCGCTGGCTGATTCTGATATTTATCCAACTGATCTTGATTGTCCTGGGGCTGTTTTTGGATGAAATCGGCATCATTCTACTCTGTGTGCCGATATTTTTACCAATTATCACGGAATTAGGATTTGATCCGATCTGGTTTGGCATTCTGTTTCTGATCAATGCTCAAATGGACTATATCACGCCGCCATTTGGATATACGCTGTTTTACCTTAAAGGGGTGGCACCGGAAGGCGTAACAATGGGGGACATCTACCGGGCAGTTTACCCGTTTGTGATCCTGCAGGCAATCGGTCTGGCACTTTGTATGATTTTTCCACAAATTATTACCTGGCTGCCCAGTCAAATGAACTAAGCACTGACCAAAGATCAGCTATCGCTGATATCAGCGACTGGCCTTTGGCAGAAATCACGCCTTTCAGATACCACATCGTTGGATGGACACAAATATTTTTGCAGAAAACCGATGTCAAATATCAAAACAGACTGAGCGCTCGGTTGATAAAATAGTCTGATAGGTTCTATTTTTTTCTAAACCGGATGGAGGATCAGGTCCGGTGTGACAAGGCGATCTTTAAACGCTTGAGAATACAAGCAGGGAGATAAGAAACAGAAGTTGTATTTTGCACGATCCGGCTGGTTTTCAAGTCTAAGCCGATCATTTTTAATATTTGAATTACTCGATTGTTATCGTAAACCCCCTTATAAAAGTAGCGACCATGAAAGACAAGATTATTATTGCAAACGCAAGCGGCTTCTGGGGTGATGAGGCTGATGCTGTCCGCAGACAGGTGCGGGGCGGACATATTGACTATTTAACCATGGACTATCTGGCTGAGATTACCATGATCATCCTCGGGCGACAGGTGGCAAAAAATCCGGAGGCCGGATATGCCAGAGATTTTGTCACCTCTATCAGTGGTGT
>Ga0075122_10000566_pt1 | contig 28965 bp, 39 predicted proteins | sample AntAceMetag02UKB_FD_69790 | JGI IMG/M metagenome (GOLD analysis project Ga0075122, IMG submission 69790) | Saline lake microbial communities from Ace Lake, Antarctica - Antarctic Ace Lake Metagenome 02UKB | ecosystem: Environmental > Aquatic > Non-marine Saline and Alkaline > Saline | place...
TGAATGAGCGTGAATGCTTACGTGATTTGCGAATACCTTTTATAGCTTCTAGTTTTATGCCTTGTTTGTTCTTCTTGGCTACTTCTACAACATGCTTGCTTATCTTATGGTTTAAGTCTTTGATTTTATTTGATTCTCGATGTTTAATCTTCTTAACCAATCCATATTTACCTTGCTTCTGTAATGTCTTCCTGATATGTTTGTATTTATTGTGAATATATCCAGCTTCTTTGCCCATCTTTTCAACCTTGCCCGTTTCAGGATTACCCATAACCGCTATATGCCCTGTTGCATTTAGGTCTATACCTAAATAAGAGTTTGGTTCTACCAACTCTACTTCAGGAACAGTTACGCTTATGAATGCATATTCTTTATTTAACTCAACTTGGTTGACCTTTGTGAAGTTATCTACGGGTATATCAAGCTCAAGTTTTAGACAAGTCATAGTAATATGTGTATTATCAACATATATATGTTGATTAGGTATTATGAGATTAACTGAACTTGCCACCTTTGCTTTCTTATTCCTACCATATTTTCGTAATATTTGACAAGAGATTGCTGCTTTCAATCCTATGTGTTTTACATATTTGGTTGAAAGTTTATCACGATTACTAATTGCAAACTTAGCTATCTTTTTAGCTTTTTTAAGTTCAGTTGTGAAGTCTCGATTATGCTTCACTTTGTATGTGAGTATCATCTTTTTTGTTCTGATATATATCTTTTTACAACTTCTAAAGTTATTGCACCAACCGTTGATATGAATTTGGATTTTGTCCACAAACTAGGTAATCGCTTTTTTAGCTCTGGAAATTCTTCTCTAAGTGTATGAGAAGTATATCCTTTAATTCTTTGAACGATTTTATATATACCATCACGAGGGTTTACCTCAAGCAATAAATGTATATGGTCTGGTAGTACTTCCATTTCCAAAACTTCATATTTATATTCGATTTGTTTCTCTAAAACAAGTTCCTTTAATCTATCGCCAACTTTATCAGCTAATACTGGTCTACGATATTTTGGACAGAATATCACATGATACTGGCAAGAATATATTAATTTGTTATCGCTCTTATATCGTTTTGAGCTATTAAGTATTTCCATATCAATTATATTTAATAGTTTAGTAGTTTATTATATATAAAACAAGGAGACATGTAAAATGACACCACCAAAGGACAAAGGACTTGAGAAGATTGTTGATAAGTATTTTGAAAAATGGGAAGACCCACTTATATCTGGACAAGCAATTGTACTGAAAAGAGAACTTAGAAAAGCTCTAAAAGAAGCAAGAGACTATGGTGAGTCTAAAGGACATTGGGCAGTTTGGGAAGATGGAGAAGACAAAAAAGAGAATTATGAGTGCAAGTTTCATAGCAAGGAAAAGATAGTTACAGAGTATGTTCAAAATGGAATTAAACATCGTGAAATTATATTCTTTAAACTAAAACAACCTTCACTCTGGCAACGAATTAAAAGGAAATTAAAATGACTAAAGAACATAAAGAAAATATTAGAAATCAGATATTTGATGTAACAGACGGTAAGATGAATATAACAGGATTAGTTGAGCTACTGTTTGAATACGAGGAAAGGATATACGCATGTGAAGGAGACTGTAAGAATGCAAAATGGAAGAAGTAGTAAATCGAACTGCAAGACCTGATTCAGTATCCTTTGGTACTCCCAGCACAGGTGTATGGAAAGCATATGTAGACTTACAGGATATGGAAGTAGCTAAGAAATTGATAGACAACGGAGCAGAGTTGTTTGAATACGCAAAGAAGAAGGATACAGAAGCTAGAGAATAAGGCTTCCTTTTTTTTATTCTAATTCTGATTCACGCTAATTTCCACACTCAACCGTCTTGTACTAACTTACAGAAAATTCTCCGTCTATTTATAGTAAAATGTCATTTTAATGCCCTTAAATGTAGCCGCTCTGCGGCTAAAGATAAGGATAAAGGGATATTTGGACTGTCCAATACCTTATTATACTATTATATTATTTCTATATCGTATTTTAATAGAATAAACTATAAACATATCATGAACAAGAAAGCAATTTTGATAACCGGACTTGTACTCGGTATCATTGGACTTGTGATTCCGGCATTAGCTTTTTGGGCTATTGCTGAGTTGACAGGGCATACAATAAATTATGGATTAAGTACATTTGCATCCTTTTGGATATTAATTGGACTTGCAAAAGGAAGTATTTCAAGGAGATAAAATGGGAAGATATAAGAAAGGAGCTATGATAAGCGAAGATTATGTGCGTATTCCTAAATCTGTTTCTTTGCCAGCATATTTGGTTAGAGATTTGGAAGCACAAGGAAAGTTATCGATTATGATAACTGAGATATTAGAGACTCACAAAGAAGCTATTGGTGATGGTGTATACAAAGATGTTATGCAACGTAGGAAAGAATTGATAGTGCAGGAAGTAGATTCTGCATTAAGAGCAAGGTTACCGATAGTCTTAGATGAGATTGTAACTGATGTACTTGAAGCAGTTATAAAAAGGAAAAATGAAAGGAAAGACATTTGAATATGAAGTATCAGCTTCGCTTAAGGCAATAAGTGATGAAGAAAGATACTTCTTTTTCATGCGTCTTTTAGATAATGCTCGAGTTAGTATTACTGTTCCTGCTGATTTCTTTGCATTACATTCAGGTCAATCGTATATGTTTGAGTGTAAATCATGTAAGTCAAGTACTTCGTTTCCATTTGCTAATATCAAACAGCATCAGTTAGATGATTTAGTAGATGTTGTTATTGCAGGTGGTAAGTCTTATGTTTTGATAAAACATTCATGTAGAAAGCCTAAAGTTTATGCTATTGATGTGTATAAATTTATATTTCTTATGAGAGAATCTAAGCATAAAAGTTTTAAGTGGGAAGAACTTGAGGATAAAGCTGTAGTTATAACGAAGAAGAATGGTATATGGGATTTATGGCCGTTGTTTAGAGTTTAAGCCCAGTTATCGATTCCAACCTTTTTCTTTATTGTTCCTCCACCCTCTAATTCTATTTCAACTTCACGAGCAAGAGGAGAGTCATCAATGGCTTTTTCTTTTGCTTTCTTTTCATCTTTTTTTGACTGCTCGAACTTGTTGATTAGCCCCATCTTATCAAGTTCTTGCAATGCTTTACCAACTGATTTAGCGGTATTTTCTATTTGTTCATCTGTCTTAGGTAATGCACCCATTAAAGAATTGGCTAGTTCTATTTGTGTACGCAGTTCTCCTATTATTTTAAGGACATCTGCACGTGCTTTACCATCACCATTTCGTGATGCATCGTTTGTATCTCGAAGTGTTTTCCAAGTAAATTCACTCAGCTTTTTAAAGTCACGTAGGATTTCAATGTAATGACCTTCAAGTTCATTGACATAACTTTCACGCTTGAAGAGTTGATTAGGTGCAGCATCTGTTCTGGTTCGTAGCCATTTACCGAGGGTTACTGCATGTACATTGTACTTATATTTTTTCTTTAGTAAGTACACTATTTCTTCGTTTGTCTTACCATGCATCTTCCACTGGACTATTGCTTGCTGCCATGGAATAGGGATAAAGTCTAGTTTTCCTGTGCCCTTTGGCATCTGACCATCACCTTGTAAAGCCATATTATTCTTTATTAGTTGCTCTTAAAAACCAAAATAAAGTGAAAATATAGATATATACTGCAAGAGCGGTCAAATAAGGTATATACAGTGTATATAATTCTCTGTTGCCTGTCAATGCAGTAATTCCTGCTAAGCACCATATTATTCCTAGATAAGCTGAACCTATAAAGACATAACTTAAAGCTCGAAAGAATCGTGAACCTTCTGGTTTACATTTATTGGCATTAGCTTGATAATAGATGTGTAAGTACATAGATATTGCAAACATTATAGCCCCACCAGCAAGATACGAGCAATAGATGAATGTAGTAGGCATTTAAGGCAATACTCCCAGGACCTTTCCTGCACCTGCAAGGAAGATTAATGCTGCAATTGAGAATCCAAAGTATTTAGCTAAGTAACTTATACTTACTTTAATTTCCTGTGTGTTTGCTAATACTGCAATATGACTATCATTTAAGGTTTTTAGATTATCTCTTGTTTGCTTTTGAATTTCTTTCATTTCTACTAAGAGTTCTAGCCACCTATCATCTTTAGTCATTGTAATAATTTTTATTTAATTATTGTAAACTTACCTATGTTGTTGGTTATACCAGGAACATCGTATACTACAGTTCCAAGCACGAATGGAATAAAACTTGCTTTACCATTCTCACTTGTTGTCATTAATAAAGTTGAACCATCTGCATAAACATTTTTTACAATTATGCCTTTAAGAGGAATTTCTGCTTTCGTTACTGTATTCAAAGCATACACATACCAAGTTAGTTTTTCATCAAGGTGAAAGATATTATCATCATCATCGCCTTTCTTTTCTACGAGACGGATATTACCATATATTTTATTTACTTCACCTGCCTCTTCGCAACCGCTTATAAGTTGTCTTTGATTTTCCTTAGCTATTGCAGCCATAAGTTCTTTTTGGTCTGTCATTTTGTGTTTCCCCTTAGTGATGTTATAAAAGCATAGAAAGCTGTTATAAAGCGTTTAAAGCTACTTTTTTTTTTAATATGCTTTGGTCCTTCCTCAATTGAGAAGTCGTCTGTATCATCATCTGATGCGTTTCCTGATGTATCTGGGTTAGGAATGATGACTGGTGCAATCATTGCACCTTCGACTGCATTAAGGCTAGTTACCACGCTACGTTTCTGATATATGTCATAATAAGACATATACCATGTACCTGGTTTGTCTAGTTTAATTACTATTTTACCATTAGCATCAGTTACTTTGATTGTTGGTTTCTTCTTAGGATTGTAAATCGTTACTTGAATGCCAGAAATAGGTTTCTTTGTGTGTGTCTTGATATTATTCAACTGAATTAGATAAGATATCGGTTCATTCACCTCAAAGATGTTATCATTCTTTTCAGGATTCTCTTCAATAATAGTACCAAGTGTTGTCTTTTGGACTATTTTACCGCTAGTGTATGGACATTTAGCCATTGTAGTATTCTTCCCTTGCTACACTTATAAATTGTTATTTCTTGTTCTCTTCTTTGATTTTATAGGCTTGCTCGGTTTTAACTCTAAAACTAAATCTTCTTCATTAGGTAAATTTCCTTTTATAAATACTCCTAATGAGCCTGGTAATCCTATTGAAATAATTTTATCATCAGTCTTAAATGTTGCTTTTCCAGCCACAAAAGGTACATTAACTTTGTTTATAGTTACACTATAACCTGTTGAATCATAAGCATCCTTTGTTATTTTATCATATAACTTACCTTTAACTATTACATCTCCATTGCTATTTTTTCCTATCCCATACCTAGCTTTAATATGACATGGAATACTATGGGTATTTGTAGATTTAGTTTTGCGAGTATATCGGTCTACTCGTTCCTGTAGTTCTTGTGTATTTAAGGTCATTGCCTGTTTGTTTCAAAATATTTTAGATATAATGTCCCATCAATCCTACCTCTTCCATCTATTTCTATTTTAATTCCTTTCCAACCAGGTGAGTCACCAAGATAAGGTGATATATCAATATCTCTTTCTTTTCCATTTTCAAGATATGCTAAATCACGTCCTAATACAGTTTCAATTGCTGCAGTTCTATCAACATAACCATTACCATCATCAATAAAGATTTTTGTATCTGTAGTATCCCACACAGTAGGTCCTTTGGTAATTCCGTAATCAATGGTGTGGGTATGTCGTGAATGGACTTCATAAGACATATTATTTATTGCATAGTCTTCATTTGTAAATGCAGTACCTGTATCAGATATAGAAGCCTCTATATCATATGTATAACCATATGGGTCTTCTGGAATAAGTATATCAAAGAACCATGGAACTATTTGATAAGCAGGATATTCAACTTCTATATCACCATTCCAATCATATGATTCTTCTATATCAGTAAACTCACTACCATCATATCCATACCCGTCTCCAACTTCGTGAGAGTGATGTGCTAGTCCCATACTAACACATACTCCCTCACTGGAAGGATAATATACAGTACTCCCCCCTGTACGTTTTACACGTATATTAAAACCCTGTAACCAAGCTGTATCGATACTACTTTGTAGTGACATCATTACAACACCTGAGGTTCTAATAAATATACCATCTCCATGAGAAGTAATTTCTCCTGTACTTGTTTCCAAATCAGTTGGAGGGTCATCATCTTCATCCATTACAATAGAACTAGCAACACAAGCGTCATCTACTATATCACTGTTCTCACTGTTTACTTCTGTTGTAGGTGTGTAACTTATTCTGTATTTTGATAGGTTGAAAGACAAAGCTGCTTTATCTATTGAGATAGCTTCATCAGGAATGTAAAATGGCATTTCTAGGTCATACTTAGTACCGCCTGTACCATCACAATCATCATATTTATTTATACTTATTGTTTGTGGTACACCTTGAGCATATACTGATAAGTTGCCTAGTTCTCTTTTTGTTTGTACTTGGTCTTTACTAAATGTATATTTATCATTACCGCATGTTAACTTTAGTTTACCTTGCTTTCCAATACCATCAGTAAACTCCATTTCATAGATGCGATAATCATCATCAACACCTGAATAGTATTCATCTGCAACTGTGACTGTATCACCAAGCCAAACTGTATTAAGGAATGATGGGGTAGTATCAATTGTTACAATTTCAGGTGGTATGTTAAAGTCAGTAATAATATTTCCACCTGCAACATCAAGAGCGTTTTGGTCTATTATTGTTGTATCTGTTTCTATTGTTCCTACAAAACCATAGGTTGCAATACTAGAACCTGCTTCAGGGTCTGCTGTAGTATATTGTGCATCCATAACAGGAGCACCTTCACCATGGGCATAATAAAGTTTAACTGCAGGTTCATATGTTCCAGCCCAATCAACACCTCTAGTAATTGTTCCACTTAATTTATCTGTATCTGTTTTGGTAGTATATGTTATTTTTTCAAGACCAATCCATACAGGTTGTGCAAGTGCTTCACCATACACATAGAAACAAGTATCCTTTGCATCATTAGAACCCCACGTACCAGTAAACTTTGCAACTGTATTACCATCAGCTGACCCATCCCAATCATAACCACTAACAAGATAATTTGAACTATCACCACCAGTATAAGTAACAACAACCACATAATAAGTATCAGCTTCAAGAACTATTTGGTCACCTCCACTAAAAGTAAACTCAGTAAGTTCATAATCTGTATCAATGGTGGATACATCTATAGTATCACTTGTAGCTAAAGCTGCACCCGTAGGTTTTCCATCATAACCATATACGCCTGTATGTGCATATACATTAGCAGTTGCATTACCTGTTGGTGAATCAAATATCTTTAAATAAAATTTAGCAGATGTTAATGTCATGGCATTACTATTAGTCCATGTTTGTCCATGGTCTGAATATGCACCAGAATACAATTTTCTACCATCATCTTGATTAGATTCAGAATATGAATCAAGAATTATTGGAGTACCTGTTACAACTGGAAAATCTGTATTACTTTCAACATAAATATAGGTTGGAGCAATATTGATTACTTGAGCATTTGAAGTATGTGCAGCAGCAACAGTAGATGATGTTGCTCGTGTACATCCTGTGAATGTAGTACCTGTTTTACCTGTATAAGTTATTCTTTCTTGGTCTATTTCTACAGCACCTGTAGTTTCAAAACCATCTGTACTAGTTACATTAAGAGTAGTAGCAATAGCAGTTAAGTCAGCTGTAAGCCAAGTATCGAGAGCATACTTTAAGGTACTTCTATTATCGGTTGCATGATAACATATTGATTCAAGTTGATTTCTACCATCACCAGCACCTAGTAATCTGACATGATTTATACATCTTGAAAAGTCATATTTACGTGATATGCGTGTTGTATTACCTCCATTAAATGTTTCTACAGGGGTATTCTTTGCAGGATAAGCTGTTGCATCATCCCAGTCATATGCATTGAAACGGTCTATTTCGTGATAGTCATCAGAACCATAAACGTAGAAACATACATCAATTGCTGCATCTGCAGTCCATAATGTTGTATATGAAGCTGAATTACCACTTGCAGAAAGTGTTACATCATCAATACCTACGTTTACATAATTAGCTGCATCTCCATCTTCATATTCAATTGTAATACAATAATATGTGGTTGTATCGAGCCTTCTTCTATCACCTGATGTGAAACTAAAAGTGGTAAGAGTTGGAGTTCCATCAAGAGAAGATACATCGAATGCATCTGATGTTGCTAAAGCATCACCTGTAGGGATTGAATCTGTTCCGTACGTTCCTGAATGAGCATATAATTTAGCATATGCATTACCGGTTGGGATTAATGTTTTGCTTAATATGAACTTACAACTATCAAGAGTAGTTTCAGTGGTACATGTAAATGACTGTGCTATTCCTGTGGTAGTGTTATCGAGTGTTAAGTCATCTGTTCTGGCTACTGCATTGCTGTCTACTGTTGAAACAGCAGGAGCTGGATGAGTTATTTGTGACCACAAATTCATCTTTTTGCATATACTTAATATAGGTGTTAGTCTATCTGTATTTTCTACACGGGTGGTTGTAGTACCATTTGAGTCGACTGTTCCTGCTTCAAGAATCCAATTGGATATACCACTATCATTGGTAGTTAATAATTTTTTAATTACTATGTCCTGGTCTTCATCAATATAATCACTTTTGGCTACAGTACTACGAGTAAGGAGTACACCATTGTTACCAAGTAAACGTACAGTAAATTGCATAGATTTTTTACTTGTTGAAACAGGTTCTTCAAGTATTCCAGTTCCAAGGAGTATATCATTGAAGGTGATGGCAACAAAGTTACCCACATCAATATCAACAAGACCACCTACATATCGGTCTATTGTAAGTTCGACAGTAGGTATCCCATTTTTAGATGTTTTCCAGCGTATGCCTTGTGTTACTACTGAAACATCTTTTCGGTCTATGTAGACCCCATAGTTTCCAAGTTTATATAAATCCATTTAAACTGGTGTCCAACCTGAACTCCAATCAGTTGAATTAGCACCTAAATAAGTTGCAGGTGCAGTTTCAACTACAGAAACAGGTCCTATTGCTTCCCATTTATCGTCACAAGCTGAACCCCTTCCTTCATTAAATAAACAATAATCATCTCCAGGTAAAGTACCTGCTCCCCATCTATTATTGTTTGAATCAAATAAGACTTTCATTTCAACACTCATTCTAGTTGGATTATCTGCATCTTCCATGATACGAACATCATCAATTACACAATTTGTATACATCGCTTCAACACGACCACATGGTATTCTGCCATTCCAGGTAGATGAACCATTTAGTAATGTATCTCTTGTTAAGTTTGTAGAATAATTCCAAGTACCTTTGTACATTGGCATCCATTTGTCTTGCATTTGCTTTCTTATTTGTAAATAAGTGTAACCTAAAGAATCAAGATATTTCCAAAAATTAGACCAATTCCAATAATTATAACCCCAATTCAAAGTAAGCGTTATTGGATTTGTAAAGTGTGATGCTTGCCCAGCAATACTACCTGAATCATTAGGTGATTCTTGTGCACCACTTCGCTTAGCCATTTCTTGTAATAAATATAGTTTTTGTGTAAGGGTATAAGCAGGTGAAAGTGTACCAAATGCACCATTTATTACACCTTCATCATAGGTTGTAAATGGCATTTCATCACGCCATACATCTGATTCTACTGAACAACTAAGAGTCATAGTATTACTTGAATTATATGCATTTGATGAGCCAAGTTTAGGACCCATATTATCATCAGTACCTGTTTCAGTGGTTATCTGAGGTCCATTTTGGTTATAGTCCATATCAATATCTGCTTTCTTATATCCATATGTGATTTTCTTAGTATTTAAGAATAGTTTATGGGCTGTATCAACATATCCTCTGAATGGTAATGTATTGTCAGCACTAGCTTGTAATCCTTCAATACCATTAGGTGATGTATTATCAATCCAATCAAAACCAACATCTATACCACTTGTTCTAGTATATTCCAAAGCAATGTTACCTTTATATTTAAGCCACATGCTGGATTCCTTATCCCCACCCCATACATTCCAATTAGTCATTTTCTTAATATGCAAGTGCTCTTGCTTTTAATCTTCTTTCTATCTCGTCCATCATTGAGTTTACATCAAAGGAACTTGCAACGTTAACGTCACTCAATGACACACTTATATTATTTCCACCTGTTGATGAATCCTTATTAGTTTTAGATGAATAAAGTTGAGTTCCAACTCCAGGTACATTAGCACCACCTAATACACCAAGTAAACTTCTTGTAATTCCTGCAGGTAATATCATTTCTCCACCGTGTACAACAGCTTGTTGTGGTCCAGTACCAGGAACTATACCACCTTGTTTGTACCATCCCATTCCTCGTGCAGCCGTTTGTGCAACATCACTAAGACCACCCCAAAAGTAATCCCATGCTGATTGAAGTGCACCTGTTATCATGCCTATAAGACCTAATGCCATATTAACAAACATACTTGCCCAAGCATTAGGTGAGATACCACTGATAACCTTTCCTAGTGCATAACTTATATTATCAAGTGCAATTTTCCAACTATTTACATCTATCTCTTCAATTGCAAGTTTTAAAGCATCTGCTGCTGTAGTCATTATATCAGGCCAAGGCATATCTAAAATAGCTTGACCAAAAGCTTCACCAGCTTTAGTAAAGTGAGTTGTCCAATCAACACCATCCATTGCTACGCCTACTGTTTCAATGAGCTTAGTAATCAAAGAAAGAAACTCAGGTGTTCCAAGAGCTGCACTTAATGCTTCTGCAACAGTACTAAATATATTTGCCCAATCAGAATCATTAAATACTTTTTCAATAGCTTGTCCCCAATTACTATTACCAAATACTCCTGTCCAATCTTTATCAGATATTACAGTCCCTGCAGCAATACCCATAGGAGCTAAATGTGATTTCCAATTTATCTCTCCAAGTCTTGTTGTGAGAGATGATGCAAATTCAGATGATGCTCCTGTAAAATCAAATGCATCAAAGGCTGCACCAATTGCACCACCAATTCCTGTTGATAATTCTACGAATGGAAAGTTTTCTAAGAATACAGTACCTGCATCTCTTAAGTCATCAAGAACAGGTTCCATAGATGGAGGCTCAAGTAATGGAAATTGAAAACCACCACCTTGCATTAATGCATTGAGATAACTAAATGATGATTTAGCACCTTTAGCGTTTACACCCCACATGGCACCAACTTGTTTACCTAACCAACTGAACCAGTTACCCATGGTTTTAATACTGTTGAAAGTAGTCTTTTTAGATTTATCCATGGCATGAACAGCACCTTTGTTAGCACCTTTACCAAAGTTCTCCATCATGTCAGTACCCCAATTAGCAGCCATACGGTCATTAGCAGCATTATCAAAACCAATTGCTTTACCTATATCATCCATTACTTGCATTAAGGCATCCCAAACTTTTCCTGCTCCATTGATTATACCATTTATAAAATTAGTTACTAAGTCTGCACCCCAATTGAATGCCTGAGCTATTTGGTCTTTGAATGTCCACAGTATCGCTACAACAGCTGCAATTGCGAGTATAACTGCAATAATAGGAGCTGCAGCAATTGCAAGAGCACCAAGTCCAGCTGCGGCACCCCCTGCAGCAGCACCAACAGCTGTAAGTCCTGCTGCTATTCCAGCAGTACTACCAATCATTTGAACAATTGATAGTGCTGAACCAACGAAGAATAATGCATTACCAACATTTATAAGAGATTCAGAAGCATCACCAGCTGCTCCTGACATACCTATCATACTTGTAGCAAGACCTGCTATTGCAGTAATTCCACCTAGTTTACCACCAATAATACCAAGTCCTGCACCACCTTTTTTACTTCTTGGACCTTTACTCATTGCTGTAAAGGATAATCTACCTTTATTTGCTGCAGCATTAGCTGCAATAGCAATAGTATTTTGTTTAATTTCTTTAGTGTCATATGCAGTAACTGCAGCTTGTTTTACTTTACTCCTACTTGCTATTTCAGTAGCAATTCTATTCATACGTTGTTTTTCAGTATTTCCCTGTATTCTTAAATTTAATTCTGAGATGCCTCCTCTAAGGCTAGTTATAGCCATTTTAAAACTGAAGAAAGCAAGCATACCTTGACCTACTACTGATAATATGTCAGCTATAATAACTACAATAGCGGTACCTTCACCACCTAAGGCTTTCATACCGCCTTTAGTAAGCTTTAGGTATTCCGTCCATATTGCTGAATCATCTAATGCCTTACCCATCTCACGATTGGTTTCTTTTATTGCTTTTGTATATTTTTTACTTTCTTGAATAATTCCACTAAATTGTTTCTTGATTGCTTGACCAGCAAACATAACACCCAACCATTCATATCTAAACTTTCTTGACTGAAGACCTGCTTGTTTTATTGCATCTGTTTGCTTTGTTAATCCTTGCCCTGCATCAGTCATTCCTCTTCTAAAATCATTAGATAAGACCGTATTTATCTTAGTTTTGTATCCTTGTGTGGTTAGAGCATCATTAACAGTATTTATACCCTTTGCTTCAGCTTTAGCTGCTTTTGCAACTAACTGTTCTCTAAATACATAATCTTTTATATTGTTTGCTGCTTGTTTGCCTGATGTTGGTTGAGCCCCTATAACTTGACCTGGACTAAGACCTGATTTAGAAAGCTTATTACGCAATGAAGTTTTAACAGGATTAAAAGCCTTACCTTTAAGATTACTCTTATCAAGAGATTTACTAAGGTCAAGAAGACTAGCTTTAATAGCTTTTATTCCACCTTTACTATTATCGATTACACTAAATATAGCTTTGATTTCAGCTGTTTGACCTGAACTTATTGGTGGTATTTTAGAATCCTCCTTCCATAAAATCTTTACTTCCCGTTCCTTTTGTTTTTTCCATTATGTCTGCAAACCATTCAACCAAGATTTCACTCCTTAAATGAGGCATATCTAAGACTTCTTCTTGATTTATGTTAAAGTAATATACCAGGAGACAAAGCATATCAGCAAGGTCATCTTCTTTATTAGCAGCCCTTGCATCACGCATAAGTCTTAACCTTAAGCCTTCTTTTCCGCCTCCTGGCTTTTTTTTCCCTTTTCTTCTTGTTCTGCTTTATCTAATTGTTCTTGTGTTGACCAACCCATTGCAATAACAAGTTGTGTTAAAATTATATCCATTTTCTTAAGTACAAAAGATGCAATATCAGCTTTAGATTCAGTTGGATATGCAGCAACAAACATGTCTGTTAATGAGTCACTTACATTTATAAATCCTTTTTCACTGGTGATATCATCCTTATCAATAGTTAAGAATTTAGCTATTTGTCTATTAGTTGGGGTAACAACCCATTCTTCTTCATCTACTATTAGTTTTATTTTTCCTGAGTATTTATCAAATTTTCCCATTTTTCTCTCCTTCTATAATGGCTAGCCTCTCCTCAATGGAGTCTAACCTCTGTGATTGATTAGCGTAATCAAGAAGCTTTTCAATAGCAACCCATCCTTTGTTACCTGCATGCCCCTTGGCGTAAGAAATAAAGCGAAAGTAAAGAGAACTAGGACAATTATAGATAACAAGGTTCTTACTATCCTCAGCACCAAGTCCCAAGCCTTCTTTAAGTCCTATCTCTTTATCTTTCTCTTTAGTCATTAGCTTCCTGCTTTGTACTCTTCGTAGTAATCTGTTATGATACACTTAGCTGTTAGTGTTTCTTCAACACTTCCATCTTGTGTAAGTGATATCTCTCTGTCTGTTACATACGAGTTGTTCATTAAGATGTTAACTTGTTCACCACTTGAAGAACAATCATATAACTTAAAGAACAATGCTCTCTTAGTTCTACAACCAGAATTATCAGCACCTTCAATTCTGTTAAAGCCTGTTGCTCCAACACTAATTCCAGTTCCATATGCTAATTCACCTATATCTTCATCTTGGTAAATAAGCGTAAACTCGGCTGATTTTAGCTCTGGACGCTTTTCATCCATCGCCTGATTATCTCCAAACAAGTTGAGTAACTCAACATCGAATGTACCACCACCAAGTCGTACTTCTTTACATCTTCCAGTATAATCCGAGCCAGTTGCACTTGCATCGAATTGTGTCTCTAGGCTAGTTGTCGTCCCAATAGGAGTAAAAGCCTGCCCCATTTTCACGGTAGCTTCCCTGCTGTACCAAAGGTCTTGTAATGCCATTTTATTTTTCCTTATTTATTAATTTATTTTACTTTTTACTAGCCACTTCTTTCGTGACCTTGTTTTTTTGGCAGCCTTCTCAATGGGCACGCTCTTCTTATTATCCTTAATTATTTCTACTTTAGTTCTCAATTCCGAAGCCATAACCTCGGGCCTTGTTATTGGAACTTCCTTAGTATCTTGAGGATTTATCTTGATTCCTTTTATCCAGATAGCACCTTTACATGTATTTTTTAGTTTCATTTTATATCTTAGTTGTAGCTGAAAACATTCTACGCTTAAGTTGATTATCAAGCCATGGTGCAAATTCTTGTAAACCCAAGTCCATAAAAGGAGTAGATTTACTAACATGAACAAATTTACTATCAGGCATACTATATCCTGCTTTTGTATGAAGCCATATTGACTTAATATCGTGACCTTTATATCCATATGCTTGAAACTTTGCATATTCTCTACCCAATCCATTACCAGCTGTAATCTCCCAAGTATTTCTATTTACTGCTCTTGAAGTGATAGATGCTTTCAAAGCACCAGTAGCTACAGGTGTATTTTTTCTTATAGCTGATGCATATACTTCTCCACCCTCATGTGCTAAATCATTAGTCATATATCTAAGGTCACCTTCAAATTTACTGATTCTATTCATATATCTTTTAATATCAGATGTTTTAACATTTATAGAAATCATCGTATATATTTAAAAGTAATTGTCATTTCCTTTATCCTAAGTAGTTCTGCAAATCCATCAATGTAACCATCATTATTTCTACTTTGACAGCTTTCATATATCAATCCCTCTTTGTAAAGTGAATTAGTTCCATCATCATTAGAGTCATCTTGTAAGATAACCTTAATTTCATCAGCAATATCATCTCGTTGTTCAATACCTTTTGCCCAAACCATAAGTCCAAGAACATATTTTATAGCAAAGCCATCTCTAAAGGATATTTGGTCTTCAGTACAAGATGATTGGTCAAGAACAACAGTAGGAAGATTAGAACTTTGATTCTTAACAGGACTTTTAAGTATCCAATCACTTCCAGAACGAGTTCCAAGTGGGTCAGTGAGGTTTTCTCTAAGGACATCTCTTATGAACAAAATACCATTATTTTCTAAGGTCCCTCTAGTTACGGTAAATACCATTGCAGTTTCTCCAATGAGTTGCTGTCTACACCCCTCCAAAGAAAGGTGTTTGCTAATGCCTCCAATGAGGCAAGTATTTAAGGTTGGCTACATTTAAAAATCAAAGACTTTCATTTGATTCATCAAGATATGCCTTTGTATATACCAATCCATCAGCAAGATTATAAGGACTTACTTTTTTTATCTTGTAATTAAGTGAGTTATATTCAATGTAATTACCAACACTTAATCCTTGGGTGGAAGTAACAGAATCAGGAAAATACATGACAAGGTCAGCATCACCAAGTCCACCAACATCTGACTCAATATCTTTAGTACCACCCCTATTGAGCTTAGCATATACCCTATATTCTGTAGGAGTACCCGAAATATCATCTTGTTCATTGCGAGTAAAGGTAATTGCTTTGATAGTAACTTCTTCTTGAGATATACTTAGTATCTTCGCAAATCCACTACGAGCCATACTAAAGGCACTCATTGTAAAACAAAACCTCCAGTATCAAGATAATTAAGTCCTATCTGCTCTGCACTTTCAAGTAATTCACCACTATTGATAAGTCTTATAATTTCTTCATATGTTTGTGACCACAATCCAAATGGACTGTTCTTACTTTGTCCACCTGCATAAGCAGTTATTGCAAAGTCACCAAGGTCTAGTTTTTGATAATCATCAGCACGAATCTTCATATACGCTAGGGACGCTGATAACGCTTTGCACGCATCTTTTATAAGTCTATGGGGGGTAGACTCATCAAGCGGTGCCCTAGCATAAGTTATGAAGATATTTGTGGATGAAACAGGGGCGGAAGCGAGTGTGATTTTTCCATATTGCCAATCTACTGCAGAAACAACAGCCTCAGTTTTAAGTCTTGTTGATGTATCGTAAAGCCAAACCGTTACATCATTTTCATCAACATCACCATCATTATCGTAATCTCCAATATAGTACTTATAAGAATCTTGTACATAGTAAACGGTATTAGAACCATCAATCTTATTCTCACGGTATTGGTCTATATATAATGCTCTTTCCTCTCGTATAATCAAATTTATATCAGCGTTAAGTCTTGCTGTAGCTGATGTTATAACAGCATTCATTTGTGATGTAGTAACATCTGAACTAGTTACACCACTCATTGCAAATATTTCATTAGCTGTGCAATAAACCATGATTATTTGTGATATACTCCAGTCGTATTACTTCCGTTATGGTACACACTTATAACATTACTCATTGGTACTTTCTCAGTTTCTAATGCACCAACAACCTCAGCATCTGTCCCTATTAACGTAGTATATCTTCCGTATTGTGTTTTAGCTACAACCATAATTACCTCACTTAAGTTAGAACCAATTACATTTATAAACGTTATTGCTTCATGGCCAAAGCTTTAAAGTTTACAATAAGTCTTGTTTCTATGGCAAATAGATGGTCAAACCATTTCTTATTCCATTCACCAAGATAATTATTATAAGTCCCTGCAACAAGAACAACAGGAACAGGTTCAAGAATAGTACCTGCATAGAATCCAAAATGTCTTGCACCATTGGCAGTATCAACAGTAATAACATCTCCAAATTCATAGTTACCTCTAATTAATCCAGCAATATATCGCCCATCTTTATCAGCCTTCTTTTTCTCTTCAGGTGATGTTCTTAGCGTTGCCCCAGCGGAAGCCATTCTACCAGCTCGTTCGATACTGGAAATCGCTTTAATTCCTCTATCGTCCTGCATTTTGCTTTTTCATAATATATAGCCTGAACTGGATTTGCATCAAAGGTAATAGAGTCTAAATGATTGCGATACAAGTACAATGGTAAATCAGTATAAGCAAATTTAGCTCCTGTTATAGCACATTTACAGATAAAGTCAAAGTCCATACTCGCTGGAAACTTTTCATCATAATCAATGTTTTGATATAACTCATTCTTGACAACTAAACTACCTGTTCCTACCATTGGTCTTTCTAAAAATGCTTCTAAACTAAAGTCCCTGTTTGGAGTATAAACCATCTGGTTATTTAAGGCAAGTGTATACCTAGCAGAATACCCCATATCTGCATCTGTTTCTTCCATCATCTGGCTATACATCTCCAAAGCACACGGAACTAGCATGTCATCATCATCAAAAAATTTAACAATCGGAGCAGATACTTTGTCTTTAATAAAATTCAATGCTCCTGATTTTCCCTTGGCTCCTCCATTTTCATAAACCTTAATACGCCTATCTGCGACAGTTGATAATATAAAGTTGGTATTGTCTTTACAATAATCTTGTACAATTACACATTCCCAATCATTAATGGTCTGATTCATAATACTTGAAAGTAACCCCTTTAGAAGATGTCCACGGTCTTTAGTTGCTACTACAACTGCTATTCTTGGTGTCATTTTAATTCAGTAGTCATTGTTTTTTGAATACAATAAAATATGCACTTTTACCAGTTCTCCAAATAAGTTCTTCCTCAGTATATGTACCATGCAGAGGACCGAAGGTTCTCTGTTTTCCTGTGTTTAAAAAATAATGCCGTAAGGCATTTGGTGGATACGGCTTAATATGTGAGAAATCTGTATAGAAATGTTCATTCATCATTGGTGTTCTGATAACAATAATACCACCTGGTTTTACTAAGAAATCCATACAAGCCATTACTTTATGTGCATCTTCAGGAACCATGTGTTCAATTACATGCGAACAATAGACCCCATCAAATGACTGCTTATCCATATCAAGTTTAAGATTCCTTATATCTCTTCTATAAACCTTATATCCCTCATTTTTAATCTGTTTAATACTATCATAATTCCAATCAAGTCCAGTTACAGTATCTTTATTAGGAAACATTTTTAGAAATGCACCTTCACCACAACCTAAGTCTAAAACGTTATCACAATTCTTTAACAAGACATATGCCCTTTCATCAATTTGTTCACGAGTAAATTCAATCATTCTTTATAGACCTCCTTGTACGCCTTAATCAATTGAGGTAATACCGAAGTTTCTAAATCATGTACTTTGATAGCATAATTTCTTGCTTCTTTACCTATCTCAAATCTTAATTCTGGGTCCTCTTTTAAAGCAGTAATTGTATCTTCAAGTATAACTCTATCAGATATAACAAAAGGTAATTCCTTACCATAACGTTCTACTGCAGCATCATAATATTGTTTATTAAGATTACATATACATGGGATACCCATCGAAGCAAACTCAGCAGTATTAACTCCATAATATCCCTGAAGGTGGTCAAATCCAACGTGACATCTTTGTTTCATCCAAAGACATTCTTCCCAAGGTGTATCAGTCATGAGTATTAGTCTCATATTCCTTTTTGACTTTGAATTAAGTACTTGAACAGACTTAGCAAGATAATCAGTATCTAACTGTTTTATACTAGGATTATAATCAACCTTACCATGTTCTTGAAATATATCTTGAACTAAATCAGTATCCTTAATCTCCCATCTATGTACTTCTCCAGGTGCATGACCAACAGCAAAATAAGGGAACTTATCTTCAATAGGAATAGGCATAAATCTCGGGTCATTAGTAGGGATTGGAAATGGAAGCCATTCAGTCCTACACACTTCATCATCTAAGTAATCAAACATAATAGGCATAGTAACAAGAGTTTTATATTTATTCTCTTCTACCTCTTTTCTTATAGGTGGGGTTCTTCTGAATACTGTACCATGAAACTGCATTATAACTTTCTTACCTTGCTTAACATACTCTCTAAAATCAACATTACCTATTCCACAAGACGGTGGCCATATGTTAAAGTGAAGAATATCAGCCCAATCACACAATGCCCTAAGTTTTGTTTCATCAAGATTAGCATCCCATAAATATTCAAAAGGATATTCTCTTGTATTGAGATGACGAATAACAGAATGAGCTTCATGTTTAGTGTTAGCATTGATGGAATCACAGAGCATCTTACTAATTCCACATGTGTCCTCAGAATTAATGTTCAGGATGTTCATAATATCATATTGCAAGGAAACTCACCTGCTTTAGCGGTGAGAGGAATTGCAATGTTGCCCTTTAATGAGTTTTTATACTTAGTATTGCTAACTAATGAATATAAATGAAACGAGCTATTAAACTGGTCTTGCCCTACGACAAGCGTGTTGCCAAGACAGTTATCACCTACAACAAAGCCTGTAACTTCATTATGAAACGAGGTTACGAGCTGGGGACTTTCAACAAGCTCAAGCTCCACCATGCCACTTATAAGGAAACTCGTAAGCGGTTTCCCAATCTTACAAGTAGTCTTGTTTGTGCTGCTCGTGACCAAGCCAGTGATATGCTCAAGCGAGAAAAGCTCGAAATTCTCCCCGTCAAAAAAGAGTTCTCTTCCATCCGATACAATTTGAGAACTTTCCATCTCTACCTTGACAAAGGTATTATAACTTTGTCCACGTTGTTTGGTCGTATCAAGCTTCCAATTACAATCCCTGCCCACTTTAAACCATATATCTCTTGGAGAATTGCAGGGACAACCCTCAGCATCAAGAATGGTAAAATTATACTCAATCTTATTGCCGAAACTGATGACCCCGACAAGCTCGCCATCACTAAAGCAATCGGTATTGACCGAGGAATCATTAACCCAGTCGTCACAAACGATGCTCAATTTTTTAACAGCCGAGAACTTCGTGCTGTCAAAGGTAAATATCAGTGGCTTAAATCGCAACTGCAAAGTAAAGGCACTCGTTCCGCAAAGAGGCATCTTAAAGCTCTCAGTGGAAGAGAAAATCGGTTTGTTAGAGATGTGAACCACTGTATCAGTAAGCAAATAGCTACTAGCGATGCTCAACTCTTCGTTCTCGAAAAGTTGCACATTAAGCGTAAAAAAAAGAATGGAAGGCGATTCAATAAGCTCTTGGGTAACTGGAGCTATATGCAATTCGAGCAGTTCCTCACCTACAAAGCTGACGCTTTGGGAAAAACTATCGAGCACATCAATCCCAAATATACCAGTCAGACTTGTAGTGCTTGCGGACAAATCCGAAAAGCTAATCGTAAAGGTGTTTGGTATTCCTGTAACAATTGCGGACAAACTATTAACTCCGACCTTAACGCTGCTAGAAACATCGTTGCTTTGAGCAAGTTCTTTAAGCAACAGGTTGCTGTCAACCAGCCAATCGTGACATGAATTTATTTTCATAGTTACAAGCTCACCTCTTTAGGGGTGAGAAGTTGACAACTACTTTAGATAATACTTTAATAAAAATAAAATGCTATTATATTATAATAAAGTATGGATGTACATCATAATCAACTATTTTATTTGTCTGCGGTTCAACGTAAACTAAGTCTCCATAAGGTAATATAACAACATTAAGCATATGAGTCCCAGCATTAAGCTTAACAGCCGCCTCTCCGACAGCAATATTGCCAAATAATATATGAAGAGTAGCAGAAGCAGTTCGTGCATAATCATCACAATCGTATTCGTTTTTCCTAAATTTTAACAATTTCAAAGCATTACTTTTGAATAATCTTTCTATGTCACCATATGCAGGAGCAATATAGCTGTCATCAGTAACAAAATAATCTTTTACACCTGCACTCTTGATAGCTTTCCTAACATCATCGCTAAGAATAGTCGTAAAGTCTATGTCTTTCTGCATAAACAAACGCCTAAAGGCGTTAAAATTTAGTTGCATATTAAACATTTTATTAGTATAATTTATGTGGTGGGCGTGTGTAAGAATTAAAAAAAAGAAAAGAAGCTTAGGAAGACGATACCGTTTCCCAAGCTGAACCCGTGTAAATTCTCAAAGAGCCATCTCCAGACCTAACATACATATCACCTTGGGTTGCCGTATCAGGGTCCCCTGCTCTAGGTGTTATCTTAAATAGGTTTGCTGTGATTTTACCACTTCTGAATTTATATTTTCTTGACATTTTTATTGTTTAGCACTTCTCCCTAAAAAAGGGAAACCGAGGGAATTACGTCCCTCACCGCTAAGTTATTGTTTACTGGTCAGTTACATTCAATCGGACGATTGCATCTTTCTGGAGAACCTTTGACTCGTACTCCATATTCATGATAATCATCTTCTTGTCTTCAATTGGCCAATCAAACGCCTTGATAGAAGGCTTTTGTCCCCAAGCAATTCCACCGCAGTACTGTGACTTAACAAGCATACACTTGTGTCCATCTTCTGCACCAGCACCAAAGTTTGCATATGCAGGAGCGTTGTTTGATACAACAACCTTACATCCGAGGTACTTACCAATTTCTCCGTTCAACACAACTTCATTTCCACCGTATTCTGCGGCATTAACAAATTGGCTGTCGGTTAGTAATACTTCTTCTTGTTCAGGAGCTACGAACAACACATATGGAGAGTCGGTTGTATTCTCCCATGGATTCTTGAAATCTGTATCCTTGGTAAATGTACCACCATCCCAGTAATAGTTGTACTTGCTTCTAAGTACACGCTTAGCTTTTGCAATCATATCTGTGGTTAGTGTATCACCAGCTCTAAGAGTTGCAAGTGATGTTGCATCACCACCGTATACATCTGCTGTTCCAGGTACGCCAACTGCTGCGGCTGTACCAGCTGCGAGAGCTGTTGCAACTGCTGCGTCAACATCATTGGACCACTTATATGCCATTTCTTCACGTGCGTATCTCATGAGGTCGATTGCATTCGTGTTTACTGCCTTTTGGGTAATAGCTACTCTGTAGTTATACCTGGTTGGAGTAAACTGAACACCATCCATATCATCAAGTACTGTGGCTAGGACGTTAGTATCAATTGCATATTCTTCTGCTGAAGTTTCCCAGCTACTTTCATACTTATTCCTTATTGGCATAATGTAATCATTAACGCCTTTTGGAACTGTAGCTTGTCTTACAACATTGGAGAAGAACATTAAATTCTTACCACCATCTACAACAGACTTAGCCCACTGAGTCGGGAGTAAGTTATATGCAGTCCTTGATGTGCCTCTAACATCGGTAACAACTGTTGCAGTTGTTGCTAAAGTAAAGGTCATCCATGGTAAACCTGAATCTTCATCTGCTTCCAGTGAAAGTTCAAAAGTCTCACTACCTCTTCCTAGGTTTTGAAGATACTTTACCATTCCAGCATCAGTATTTAAGAAACTTCCTTGTGTATTATCTGTACCCAATTCTGATTCTTTTACAGTTTGCCTGATTGGCTCACCTAATGGAATAACTGTTGCAGGTTCTTTAACTTTTACTTCAGCCGGAGTTGCTACTTCAGTCTTTTTTTCCATATCGTCTATCTTATCCGTTACTTTTGCAAAACCTGCGGAGATAGTCTCCGAAAGCTTAGCAATGAGCTCAGCTGATTTATCAACTGTAGGCTCAATCTTAGTCTCGGGTTGCTTATCTTCAAGCTTTTCCTCGACCTTTTCCTGTGGTTTGTCTGTTTTTTCCATGTCTACCTCTTTTTCAGTAGTTTTTGGTTTCTCTTTATCAACGATAACAGGTTCTACTGTTTCTGTTGATTCCTCTTTGTCTTCTTGATTTAGAAACGTAGTCTTACATGCTGGGTCTACAACAACACTAAAGTTCTTGTATGACGCACCTTTAACAGTACCATCTACACCTTTACCTGCGAGCTTTGGACTTACTCCAAACTTAGCTCCAAGTATGAGTTTCTTTGCATAATCCTTATCAACAAGTACCAAATCACCTATCTGGTCATCACCTGCCATCTTTGGATTACGTACATATCCAATCCATGCAGATGTATTCTGGTCTTGATGGTCAGCAAACAATGCAAGATTAGACGTATTAGTCCAATCTGTATTATTGTATGCATTATGCATCTCTTCGGGTGAGTAATACCATTGGTTCCAAACCCCTGGTGACATAAGAATCTTATCTTTGAAAACGTAGGCTTTCATCTCCTCGCCATCAATTACAATTTTCTCTACATCAGGGTCACCTATAGGCTGTTGGACAGAGTTACTAAACTCAGATAATTTAAAATCCATTCTAGTCACCGCTACTTTATGTACCTCTTCATATAAATAGTGTAACCTAATGCATGTTATTCATCACACATATCCTAATACCTTTTGATATTGGTATACAGTCCTGCCAGAACATCCAACAGTCTCTGCAATCAGGCTTCGTTCTTTTTTGGCTTTAGTAAGTTCTATTATGCTATCTATTTGTTCATTAGATAAGTCGTGTCCACTCTTTCTGTTTACTTCGGTTACATTAGCTTTCCATGTATTGCCTTCAAGTTTAAGCTGGAATACATCTTTCATCTTAGCACCCATAAATCTTAGAACCTTATGAGTAGGTGTATTCTCATAAACTATACAATTACCCCAATCAATAGCATTTGCAAAGCGAGGACCTTCATCAGATAAAGTCAATATTCCTACTTTACAAGCATCTATAGAAACATCTACTTTACTCTTTTTCATTAGAAACTCAACACGAGGTACTGTAAACTCTGTAAAATTAGTACCTGTCTTTAGTTTCATGTTAAGTGAACCATTAACATATAAGTGATATTGTTCTTCTTCACGAGGAATCCATTCTTTGAGTACAGTATAAGTTGCATTGGGTATATCTGTTAAAGGCATATACAAACGTCCTTCACTCATATCATTGATAAGAGTACGTTTGGTTCCATTACAAATTGAGGGGTCTTCATGTTTCCAATACATACGATTATTAGGTATATATTTACGTATTTTACGGGGTAAACAGGATAAATTATAGGATACGGTGAAATCATTTTTGAGTGACTCATATGAAAGTACATAAGGTATAGGATTTGTAAATGAACTTGAATATGAACAAGTCCAATCATAACTTAACTTATTATTTGATAAGGATTCTACTCGATTTATTGAAAGTACACCATCAATACTTGAACCATGTAAGAATATCTCAACTACAGAATCAGATAGTCCTGTGTCTTTAATTGCACCGTATTCTACAAGACCACAATCAATTTGCTTTTGTATAAATTCTCCTGCAGGACGTTCAAACTTAACATCTATATTATTTGTAACTCCATTCCTTTGTAATGAATTAGCCCACCTAATATTATTATCTAAGTCCTCTGCAATTTCAATAGCATCAACAGATATGTCTACTTGTGAAGATTTAGGCATTATATATATTGTCTTTGATGAATTGTTTGTTTCACAAGTCAATTCAAAGAAATGGTCTTGTCCTTGATAACAACTATTAAGACCAAAACGATACATCTTATCTTCACTACGTTCAAATTCAATACCTTGTACATCGGTTTCTTTCTTAAGTTTTGAAATTATCTCATCAGCTTCAGTTCTATATTCAGCTAATTCAGCTTCAATGCCTTCTTTCATCTTAGCTGTATCCTTCAAATTCTCTTGTAAAGCTAACTCAGTAACAGCTATCTTTTCACGTAACTCATTGTGACGTTCCTTAGCTTTTGTAAGAGTTTTAGGGTTGTTTGATGTCATTTTTTAAAGTTGTATTCCATAGATGATTACTGTATACTATCCCTTCGACTTTATTTTTATGTCCTCTAAAGAAGACAGGTAAGAATGTGTATGCGGGTAATATTTTCTTAGTATCTTTGATTACTACAGGCATAAGTCCTGGTCCTGAACATTTATGAGATGGGTATAGTTCAGTTAAAGCACCATGCATATTAATAAGATTATCTATTATATGATGATTAGATACAGCTCCTATTGGAGAATTAGCTATCCTTTTAGTACCATCAACAACATTAACAGCAAAGAAATCCTGCTTCATAAATGGAGCGCCCTTTAAAGTATGTAAACATTCAGAATCAGCATCAATATATATTCCCCCATATTTCTTTAATATTTCTACTCTTGCTATATTAGCTGCACCATTGTAACATTTCTTTTTATAATAATCATCATAAACTTTTCTATTGACTAAACCAAGCTCATCAATTGCTTTCTCATCCCAAAACATGAATCCAAATTCTGGATTCATTTTCTTCCAAGTGTTCAATAATTTTGTAGGCTTCTTTTCTGGACCAATCCATATCTGATGTATTATTGGTGGTATGCTGTTCAATCGCCCATACCAAAGCTTTGCCTTTCCACTATCTATCCAATCATAGGTATAACCATCAAAGCCTGCTGCATAACGGGGTCTTTCTGCATCATGTAAAAAGACAATTCCATTAGGCTTTAGAAGTTCCTTTGCTTTCTTAAGACAATTAACTCTGTTTCTACCATCCACATATATAACATCATACTTCTTTTTAGGTGGGATGAGATAATCAGCAGAGTTTTGAGTAGCATATTTAAGAGTTACATCCTTTACATTCCAAGTCAATATTTCATCATACCAACCTTTATTATGCTCAATAGAATCCCATGTGTAATCTATTCCTTCTTGTTCCAGCATCTTTGGAAAGTATTTAGTACTATATCCTGCACCCCATTCTAAGACATCTACTTTTTTGTATTCCTTTAATATATTCTCAAAGAAAATCTTAGGCTCATCTAATAAATCCATAGGATGTTCAGCTTTTGAGACAGTCGCTAAATCAACTGGTTTTTTCTTAGGTGCTCTAACAAATAATACATGTCTATTATCACATAACTCAGAAGCTTTAACCCAAAACGCACTATTATTAGAACCTGTTATCTCAGACATAAATACCATCGCTTCTTTGAAATTTGCATTAATTCTAAGAGCTTCTAATGTACTTTCCTGAGCTTCTCTTAGATTTCCTAATTTATGATTAGCTCTAGCCTTTTGTAGATTAGCTTCAGCCATCTCACCAGCGAAATGGGCTTGTTGTAAGTATATATCATACCAAGTAATTGCCATCTTCCATTGCTTACGATACATATACTCACGAGCTAAGTAAAATATTTCTCTTGGACCTACACCTTTAGCTACTTCTTTTTGTAATATTCTAAGAGCTCTATCAGGGTCCTTACTATGAGCAGGAGAATAACCAAATACTATTTTTGCTCCTGAAGCAGTATCAGCAAGTACATTAAGATGATTATGTATTGCACCTTTCCAAAGTATTTTAGGACTATTTTTATAAACACGGGGAAACTCAAATGATTGTGCCGTAGATGTCATCACAACACTTACTGCATTCTTTGCAGTCTTAATTGCTTTTCTTATTGCTTCAAGACCACCAGGTTGTAGTTCTTCATCAGCATCAATAGTTAAAATCCAATCAGTATCCGCCTTAGACTTCGCAAAGTTACGGGCTTCAGCAAAGTTATCATTCCACACATATTCGTCTTCAATTACATTGGATGTGTACGTCTTGGCTATCTCAATTGTTTTGTCTGTTGAACCAGTATCAACAATAAATATTTTATCAATACCTTCAAGTGAAGACAAGCATTTATCCAACATTGCTTCTTCATTTTTAACTATTAATACGGCTCCAAGAGATGTCATCATACATCAAGTAAATATACTTAAACTTTAGTTTTAGCTGCAAAACCAGCAGCTGCTATCTTTGCTTTTGCTTTTAACTTGGTATGTTCCTCAGCATATTCCTCTACCGTGAGTAAGCCAATGTCTTTTAATCGCTTAATTGAATTTGCGGCTTTCTCAATTTCCCATAATTCCTGTAATTCAGAAGATGTTTGTATTTCAGCCATTTTTTAATATTTGTATATAATTATATTGTTATTGTATTTAATTACGAGAGAGGCACAATACATCTTCACCTCTACTGTCAAGTATCCAAATATTTTTTCCGTCAAAATTTCCAGTTTTTCTATCGTAATTTCCATCAAAACAATGTCCTCGAGGTAAGTCAGTAATTCCACTTAAACTTAGAGTTTGAATTTTGTTCCCGTCATAATCTATCTGAATGACTCTATCCACATCTTGTGTTGCCACCCATAAATTATGCCCATCAAAAGCAACCCCTCTAACCTTATTAGCTATTGTAGAAGTGTCTAATGTCTTGATTACTTGTCCTTCTTTATTCATAAAGGATAAATCAAGGGCAGTAGAACCAAATACAGCAATAATCTTTCCGTCTGTTGCCATATATTGAGGGTCTACTATAATTGTACCAGATATATCAATGGTTTCAATTGCTACAAATTCTGAATTATAATGATTCAAAGTTCCATCAGCCTTAGAAACTGCCCAAAAATCTTTCCCATCAAAACAAAGTCCATCAACATCAGTCTGTGAACCTGTTACATCATAAGTATCAATTAATTCCCCCTTACGACTTACCTTAAAAATAGTATCTGCTTGAGCCCCATAAAAATATAAATAATCACCATCAAATGCCATTGATATAGCACCTGTTTCTATACCGCTTATATCAAAATGAGTAATTTCTTTAAGTGCCATTAGTACCCCCTCGTTATGCCTATAAAACGAACACTTATAGCAAAATAATTAGAAGCGTCTGCACCTGTTGCCGTAACTTTAATAGCTGTGTAATCCCCACAATCAGGAACTTTAATAGTTTCTGCTTTAGTGCCTGATGCATTAGAGTAACGCAAATCACCTAATGGACCATCCATGACTTTGTGTGTTGGTGATGCACTCATTCCCGTTAATACTTCAACTATTACGTCCGTGGGGGCTAATGTGTTTGCCACATCAATTTCAATGTAACCATAATCAAAGTCTGAAGTATCAATATCGGCTGACGTGTATGTCATCGGGCTGCCGTCTAGTTGAACCGCATCAACTGCAAGAGTTCCTGATTTAGTTGTTGCTGTCATTATTAATAACCGCTTGTCACCCCTATAAAACGAATACTGACTGTAAATTTATCTGTACCATCGGTACCAGTAGCAGTAGCTTTGATACGAGTATAATCCCCACAATAAGGAACATTAATAGTTTCTGTTCTTGTACCTGTTGCTGCCGAATAACGCAAATCCCCTAATGGCCCATCCATAATCTTATGCGTTGGACTTGCACTCATTCCAGTTAAAACATCAAAAACAACATCTGTTGGACTTGCTGTAACTGCTACATCTATTTCCATATAACCATAATCAAAACCAGATGTATCAATATCTGAACTCGTATAAGTTGTTGGGTCATCATCTAATACGATTCCATCAATTGCAAGCGTATCATCTTTAGTTGTTGCTGCTCCAGGTCCAGTCGGTCCGGTCGGTCCAGTTGTTCCTGCTGTACCCTGTGAACCTGTTGCACCTGTAGCCCCAGCAGTTCCTTGAGGACCCGTTGGACCCGTTGCTCCTGCTGTTCCTGTCGTGCCTTGTGCTCCTGTTACTCCAGTAACACCATCTACACCTGTACTTCCAGTCGGACCTGTATGTCCAGTTACACCTGTAACACCTGCTGCTGTTGGTCCTGTAGGACCTGTAACACCAGTCGGACCAGTACTTCCTGTTGGTCCACTTGCTCCTGTAACTCCAGTTAAACCTGTTGTTCCAGCTGTACCCTGTGGTCCAGCTGTACCCTGTGGTCCAGTTGGTCCTGTCGCACCAGTCGGTCCTGTTGAACCTGTTAAACCA
>Ga0075122_10000567_pt1 | contig 28945 bp, 26 predicted proteins | sample AntAceMetag02UKB_FD_69790 | JGI IMG/M metagenome (GOLD analysis project Ga0075122, IMG submission 69790) | Saline lake microbial communities from Ace Lake, Antarctica - Antarctic Ace Lake Metagenome 02UKB | ecosystem: Environmental > Aquatic > Non-marine Saline and Alkaline > Saline | place...
TGATGACAATACTGTTATTAATAATGAAATTCGAGAAATTATAACAAAAGTAATAAATTATAAAAATTCGTTGTTGGATGATAATTTTAAAAATAAACAAAGAGAAGAACTCAATGAAATATTAAATAATATAAATAATCATAAATTAGCGTTATTAGACCTTAAAGATAAGATCAAAAATGAGGGAAAATTATCTAACTCCAGAAAACAAGATATTTTAAACCAAATTAAAATTATTTTAGGATTAAAAGAAGCAAACGATACTAATGAGTTATCAGAAAAAAAAGAGTTAGAAAATCAAATAAGATTATTAAATAAAGAAATATATGATTTAGGGGAAAAATATGGGTGGAAAAATAATTTAATGTTACAAGATCAAGAAATTAATCAAAAAAGGGAAGAAGTAAATGTATTAAGAAAAAGATTAAGTGAAATAATAAATAAAATTTCTCCAACAGAGTCTAAAGTTTCTGTTGAGGAAGAAAAAAAAGAAGGTGAGGTAGTCGAAAGTGAATCAGAAACAGAGTTGCCACCGCTAGAATCTGATGAAAAACCAGAGCCGATTATTGATGAAGATACAGAAAAAATTAGTGATTTAGAATCATCAGAGATTAAAGTCGGTGATTTAGTTAATTGGGTTAGTCAGGGTTCTTTAATGTTTAAAGAACCTAAAAAAGTTAGAACGGTAGTAGAAAAAGATGGTGAATGGTTTGTGCTTGTTGAAGGAGAAAGCACAGTAATTCCAATTGAAGAAATAGAACTAGCCGAAAGTTTTTCTAGTGAAAAAGAAAAAGAAGAAGATCTTGTTGATAAAAAAGAAATGTCGGATGAAGATTTAGGGGCTTTAATTAATCAAATTGAAGATTTACTTAAAGAATCACCGCAAACGGAAAAAGATGATTCGGGAGAAAAAAAGGAGACCCCAGTGTCGTTAGAGGAGTTAAGTAATAATTTAAAAGAGGCTAGACATCTTTACTATGTGGCTAGAAAAAATCGGATGAACTGGATTAAGGGTCGAGGTAGTAAAGAAGACTTAGCGATTTTAAAAACAGCTTATGAAGAAGCCTTGGGAGCTAAAATTAAAGCAGAAATTACAAATAAAAAAGAAGCTTTAACAGATCAAGAAACAGAAAGATTAAATCAAATTAATTTTTATTTAGATAAACTAAAGGACGAAAATGAAATTATTTGGAAAGAAGAATTTACTGGTCGAGATAAATTAAGATTAGAAAAAATTTCAGCTTGGTATCGTAAACACATGTCTTTTCCTAGAGGATTAATTTTGGGAACAGCTTTGATTGGGGTATCAAGAGCAATTCCAGGTCTTAGTTTGTTAGCTTTATCTGCGCGTGGAATTATGAGGGGAACAGGTAGTGCCGTGGCCGCTGAAAATATTTATAATTTTTTTGGCCGAGTCCTTGATCGTTGGTCTGTTTCGGGTAAATTATATCGAGCCACTAGAAAAAATACTAAGCAGTTAGAAAATCTTTTGCAAAATTATAAGGAAGATGAAATTAAACAAGAATTAATTAAATTAAATGTTCAAGCAGAACGTGAAGGAAAACATTTGTTTGAGGTTAAAAGTGATGGAAAAAAGATTGATAAAAATATAATGAAAATAGTGATAGAAGCTTTGTATGAAAAAGATTTAGCTAATTTAGCCGAAAAAATGATTAAAGCTAGTAAGGATATGGAAGAAAAATTATCAGGAATTAATGAAGTGGTTGAAAGTTTAAATGATTTAAATGAAAAACGATCAGAAGAAGAGGTGTATGATCATTCGATGTCTTTTTTGAATGATCAATTAAAATCTTTTAGACAATTAGAAAAAGAAGAAAAAGAGAGTGACAAAAGAAGAAAAAGAGAAATGATTAAATGGGCTACAATTTTAGGGATTGGTGTCGTGACAGCAATTTCTCCTTTATTTTTTGGAGAAGATAAAACAAATAGTAGTGGTGGTGAAGGAAGTGATTCTGTTTATTCCAACGGAAAAATGGAAGGGGAAGCAGAATTATTGGGAGGAGCTGAGTTTTCTCATATAAAACCTGGTCCAGAATTAAGTTTTAGTTCTGAATTTGGAGGCGCTACACCGGTACCTGATGTGGCTCCGTCTTTGGATATACCAAATATAAGTAATTATAATAATGTTTTGGAAACTGTTGAAGGAGTTGGGACAAGTGGGACTAATTCAGTTTGGGGTGTGATTGATGGTAAAGTCGAAACGGTGGTTAAGTCATTAGGAGCTAATCTTGATGCTGATAATTTAAGCGAAGGTAAACTGACTTATATTATAGATAAAATTAAAGATCAAATCGCTGATAATCCCGATAAATTTGGCTTAGGTAATAATATTGATAAAGTATCAGTAACAGAATTACAAAATTTTGCTGAAAATAATAATTTAAATGAATTAATTACAAAGAGTTTTTATGACCAAGCTGGCGGAGGAACCGCTTGGGCTGATACTGTTGTCGAAGCTAATAATTTAAGCGCTGAAGCAGTGTCTAATATTGAAGCCAATAATAGTTTTTATGAATCTGTTGTAAGTAAATCACCAGGAGTTAAATTTGATCAACAGATGTATAATCTGATGGATCAAGCTAAAGCAAGCGGTCTTAATCCTGAACAAACAGCCGAAATGATAAAAACTAGCGGGGCTCAAATAACCGAACAATTAGCATCTCAAGCAGACGTAGCTATACCGGCTGATACAATGGCTCAGACTGCCTTAGATGCCACTTCACCCGAATTTGTGACAGATAGTATCTCGGGTAGTTTAACTGAACAATATGGTCACAACGTCGCTGATCGAGTAATGGAAGCCGTTGGGGGAGAGATTAAAGCTGGTTCAGCTATGGAAAAATTATTAAATAATCCTACTTTGGATTTTAGTAATTTAGATAATCAAACTTTAGCTTGGATTAAGTTAACTAAAGCTTTAGAAGTGTCTGGTCAAGGGGATTCATATCAAGCCTTAGGTCAAATTCAATCAGTGTTTAAAGAGTCTGGTTTAGTTGAAACATTGGGAGTTAATTCTTCAGGTCAGGTTACTATCCCTAGTTTGAGAATATTGTCTCCCGGGAAGGTAATGTGTGAAGTATTAGATAAAGTTGGTAATCCAATTAATTTACTAATCGATACCAATAATTCTAATATTATCGCCGGTAAACCAGGGGTAGAACTATTAGCTAGAAATGCCTTTAATTACACTGAAAATAATCCAATTAAAGTTTTAAAAATGGCTTTGAATGGCTATCTCAGCTAAAGCTACTATTACTTAACAAACAATTTTTGTTGACAAAATTTATAGGTTATATTATTATCAAGAAAGCAGACGATCGTTCCCTTTTCACAACCTCACACCCCTAAAAACTCTCTCTCCTCCCTGTTTAGGGAACGATCGTCTCTGGACTTATATGCCCGTCTACAATTGTAGGCGGGTTTCTTTTTTAAAATAAAGTTTTTAGATTTTAGTATAATATTATAAATCTATTAATTTATGTGTTACTATTAATCTATGTTAAAAAATATTGTAATCTTTATAGTGGTTTTAGGTTTACTTGGTGTTGGGGCTTATTTTTTATTAACTAATTCAGGAGAGCAAGCTAATTTAAATGATTTAATTAACAGTGGAGAAGATATAAATTCTGATCAAATTGATTCAGATTTAAATAATGATGACTTATCAGATGGTGATAATGAAGATTTAGATCAAACTGAAACCATAATTGGTCAATCGGTGGAAAATAAAGACTTGATGGCTTATCATTTTGGTCAAGGTTCAACCGAATTATTATTTGTTGGTGGTATTCACGGTGGTTATTCTTGGAATACGGTTTTACTCGCTTATCAATTGATTGATTATTTGAAAGCTAACGAAAATGAAATTCCTCAAAATATCAAAGTAACCGTTATCCCAGTTTTAAATCCTGATGGGTTAAATAAAGTAGTTGGCAAAACTGGTAGATTTTTAGCTAGTGAGGTACCAACAAATAGCTCAAAAACAATTCCAGGACGCTTTAATGCTAATAATGTTGATTTGAGTCGAAATTTTGATTGTAATTGGCAAGCAGAAAGTAAATGGCAGAGTCGAACAGTCGACGCCGGGAGTGCGGTTTTTTCCGAACCAGAAGCAAGAGTGCTTCGAGATTATGTAAATTCTAATAAACCAGAAGCGGTTGTTGTTTGGTATAGTGCGGCTGGTGGAGTTTTCTCTTCGAGTTGTAATTCAGCTATTTCTGAAAATACTAAAAATTTAACCAGTCTTTATGCTAAAGCGTCTGGTTATAAAGCTTATGATGAATTTGAATTTTATGATATTTCTGGTGATCCAGTTAATTGGTTAGCTAAACAAAATATTTCAGCGATTAGTGTTCTTTTAACTAATCATACCGATATTGAATGGACTAAAAATTTAAATGGAATCAAAGCCATGTTTAAAAATTACAGCAACTAGTCTATTTAGTTGATGCAAAAAAAATTCACTCTCATTTTTGTTTTAATTTTAGGTGGTTTAATTTTTCTTACTTGGTTTGGTTGGGTAAAATTGGATAAAAATCAAGAATTACTAGAACCAGAACAAATAGAAGAAGAGGTAAAAGAAGAATCAGTCATTAAAGAAGTGGTTGGGTATTCGGTGGAAGGCCGAAAAATCGAAGCTTATACTTTTGGCCGTGGTTCTAAAACTTTATTATTTGTTGGTGGCATTCATGGTGGCTATGAGTGGAACAGCGTCATCTTGGCTTATCGATTTATTGATTACTTTACCGCCACACCAGCTTTAGTGCCTGATGATTTAAAAATAGTGATTATTCCAGCCCTCAATCCCGATGGAGTCTATAAAGTGGTTGGTATAGAGGGTCGGTTTTTAGTTAGCGATGTTCCAGCTAACGGGCAAGAGTTAGGAAGGTTTAACGCTAATCAAGTTGATTTAAATCGTAACTTTAGTTGTCGTTTTAAACCAGAAAGTACTTGGCGCGGTAAAGTTGTCAGTGCCGGGGAAGCTCCTTTTTCTGAACCAGAAGCCAGGGCGCTTAAGAATTTGGTGGAAAAAATAAAACCACAAGCGGTAATTTTTTGGCATAGTCAAGCCAGTGCCGTTTATGCTTCTGAGTGTGGCGAAGGTATCTTACCCGAAACTTTAGCTATAACTAATTTATATGCCAAAGCATCGGGCTATAAAGCAATAGAAACTTTTGATGCTTATCCCGTAACTGGTGATGCTGAAAGTTGGTTGGCTTCAATCAATATTCCCGCAATCACAGTCGAACTAACTAGTCATGAGACAATCGAGTGGGAACAAAATTTAGCTGGCGTAAAAGCTTTGTTTAATTATTATTAATTAAAAAATTAATAGTTTAATTTAAATTTAATATGAAAATATTTAAAAATTACACCTTTACTTGGTGGCAGATTGGATTATTAAAGTTATCTTTATTATGTTTTGGATTAATTCTTGGTTCTAATTGGCCTATTGTGTTTGTGCCTTATACGTGGTGTCTGTTATTAGTTTTTTTAATAACCGCTTTATATTTGATGACGATTTCTTTAAAACAATAGTTTTATTTTTTTAAATTTTTTTTATCGGATAAGTTTTTATAGCTAAATATAAAGAATTAGTAAATGGAAACAAAACAATAATAAATTTTACAATAGAGGCCAACAGAAGACAATCAAGTTGTTTTGTTAGAAGAACAATTAGCTTCTTTAATGTCTCAGTTAAATCATATTGATGATTTGATCGACGAAGTGCTTGATGAATTTTAGATTTAGATTCAGATTAAAAAACCGTCAATTATTTGATGGTTTTTTTGTTAATCCACTATTAAATAAATATTAAGTTTAATACTTTTTATTATAGGTTATAATTAATGAATATGACTAATCTTGAATCAGTTAAAGACGAATTAAATTCTAAAGATATTAATTCTCAAAGTTTTATTGATAAGAGTGCTTATTTTAAAACTGAAGAGGATAATTATGATCAATCTGATCTTGGCTTTAAGTCTGATGATGTATATCAAGGTTATAAAAGTGAGGATTATGTAGAAGATATAGAAGAAAAACAAAAAAAAGAAGAATTGAATTCTGATTTTGAAATTGCTCAAACAGAAATTAAAACAATTAAAGATAAAATCAATAAATTAGAAGCAGATTATTCTGATTTAACTAAATATATATCAGGCGGAAGAGATAAATTAGAGGTAGAAATTTTAGAGTTAGAGGATAAAATTAAAGACCTAGAAAAAAATAAAGATAAGGTTAAGCAAACCGTGTTAAAATTAGATATTAATCGAGAATTAAAAAAAATAAATCAAACTGATGACTCGGAAATAATTTTTGCCAGTTTAAACAATCTAAAACAAAAACGTCGAGATTTAACTCAAGCTGATTATAATCTAGATTCAATTTCTTTGGCTCGTAAAAAAGATTTAGACCTTGGTTTCCCGCCGGCTGTTTTTTCTAAATCTGAACGTCAAAAAGAATATAATTGGTTAAACATAGGTGTTATTAATGATTTGGTCTTACTTATAAAAAAAGACGCTGAAGGTAAATTTGAGAAAGAAAGTATACCGGTAAAAGAATATCAAGCTTCGCAAGAGCAAGAATTTTCTCGGTTAAAAAAATTAACTAATTTGTTGGTTAAACGTTCGTCGGGTGAAATAGAATCAGGTTGGCAAATATCAGATAAGAGTAATGATATGGTTGAAGTGATAAAAAAAATCGACGATGAAAAATTTTTAAAAAAACGAGTTTATTTAGCTGAGTTAGCAAGATGGAATGAAAATAATTTTGAGAAACCGACTGAAAACAAAATTTTAGCTGGTAAGTTAAAAACAATTATTAATCGTCTTAAAAATCCTAATTTAACGGCTGAAGAAAAAAAACAGATTAGAGAAGAATTTACTAAACTTAAAGCAGAAATAACGGCAAAGTTAGATCCAAAACAAAAATAAAATTTAATATTTTTTTGTGTGTGTTATAATTTTACTTAGTTATCAATTAACTTTAATTTTATGCGTGGTTATATTTCTAATATAGAGCAAGATACTCTAAACAATAATAATTTCAGACAAGTAGTTTATACCTCAACCCATAGTCAACTGGTTTTAATGAATTTGAAACCGGGAGAGGATATTGGTTTGGAAGTTCATGATTTGGATCAATTTTTTCGAATTGAAGCGGGAGCGGGGAAAGTAATCTTAAATGATGACGAAGTGATGGTTGAAGATGGTTCGGCGGTAGTGGTGCCAGCTGGGACTAAACATAATGTGGTTAATACTTCGGAGACAGAAGACTTAAAATTATATACTATTTATTCACCGCCAGAACATAAAGACGGAGTTGTTCATCAAACTAAACCAGAAGCCGAAAGTGATGATGAGCATTTCGATGGAGTAACTTCGGTTAAAGAGTAGGTTTAGATTTAAGTATAAAAAACAAGGGATTTAAATCCCTTGTTTTTAATTATAGGTGTTGATTTTTTATTAAATATGTGTTAATATCCAAGACTATAATTAATTTTTATCTATGTTAATAAAGAACTTGATTAAAAGGGGAAAGATTTGGGTAAGAGAAAATTTAAAGGCCACAATTATATTGGGGGTCTTAGGAGTTGTTGGTATAACTTCAGTTTTATATATTGTTACCGACGATACTGATAATACTTTAATTGACGACTCTCAAAATGAAACTGAATTAGTCGAAATGATAGATTTAAATAATTTCACAAATACTAATTCGGTTGTCAAAATGACTGGGGAAGTAGAATCAGTTAATCAAGCAGAAATTAAGGCTGAAACTCAAGCCCCGATTAAAGCCATTAATATTGATATTGGTGATGAAGTAACTAAGGGTCAAATTTTGGTGGTTTTAAATAATGCTGATTTTTCGGCTCGCGTGATTCAAGCGGAAGCGGGTTTTGATCGAGCAATGACTCAATTAACACAATTACAACAAGGTTTAAGGAAGGAAGCGGAAGCGGTCGAACAGGCTGAAGTTAGCCGAGCTAGAATTGGAGTAAATAACGCGGAAAGCACTTTATTCAATTCATTAGATTCAGCTTATGTTAGCTTAAATCAAGCAGTTCGAAGTAATCTAGATTTAATGTATAACTCTCCGACCACTAATCCAGATTTTGGGATTAGTATTTCTAGTGGTAGTGCCACTTATTTTATTGGTTCAGCTTATGATAGCCGAGATTATAATTTGAATTCTAGACGACGCCAGATTAATGATATTTTAGAATTTTGGCGAGCGGAATTAAATAATAAAGATTTTAGTCGAGCAAATGATTTATCAATTAAAATGATAAATGATTTAAATTTTGTTTTGGATTTAAGCAACGATATAGCTAACAGTATAAATGATTACGTGGCTGATAATACTAGCGGGCAAGCGGTTTATACGCCATACCGTCAAGCGGTTGTTTCAGCTCAAACTACTTTAAGTAATGCTTTATCGTCAGTTAGATCAAACCGGTCTAACTTAGAAGCGATTAAGAGATCTGCTGGAGTTGCGGAAGAACAATATCAATTAAAATTAGCACCACCAACAAATGAAGAATTAAGTTTAGCCCAGTCTAATGTTAAACAGATGCGCGCTTCTTTACTTCAAGCCCAAGCTGATTTAAATAAAACTATTTTGCGTTCACCAGTTAAGGGATCGGTTATTGCGGTACCGGTTAGATTGGGTGAATATGTCTCACCTGGGCAATCGGTAGCTTTAGTAGCTAATCAAGAATTTTTACAAATAACTGGTTATGTTTCGGTTTTTGATTCTAAAAAAATTAAGATTGATGATTTGGTAAATATTAATAATTTAGTATCTGGTCAAGTTTATAAAGTTGCTCCCGGTTTAAATCCAACCACTAATCAAGTTGAGGTTTTGGTTCGAGTTAACAATGAAGCAAGGAAAAACTTAGTAATTGGAGAAACGATAACAGTTGAAATAATTGGGAATAATGTCTCAACCTTAACTGAAACTCAAAAGACAATTATTTTACCCTTAAAAGCGGTCGTGGTTGAAACTGAAGGTTCTTATGTTTTTACACTTGATGCTAACAATAAAGTAGTTAGACAATTAGTTAAAACTGGCTTTGTTTCAGATCAAGGAATTAGTATTATCTCTGGGTTAGAAGGAATTAATTCTGTTATCGCTAATACTAGATTAGTGTCGATTGGGGATAGGGTCAAATTGAAATAAATATTATGCCTAAAGATAAAGAACAATCAAAATGGTTTTTTTTCCTTGATAACTCTAAGGTCACTTTTATTATCGTGGCCTTAGTTGTAATTGTTGGTTTAGTGTCGATTATCCGAATGCCTAAAGAATCTAGTCCTGAGGTGGATTTTCCCTTTGCGATCGTGACAACAATTTTACCAGGTGCTTCTGCGGAGGAGGTTGAAGAATTAGTGACTGATGTTTTAGAGAGTCGAATTTTAAGTTTAGAAAAAATAGACACCGTTAATTCTAGTAGTCAGCCTGGTATTTCTACTATCTCTGTTTTGTTTGAGGTAAATGAAAATGGAGATGAGATGGTGACCAAACTTAGAGATCGATTAGATGGCGTGTCAGTTGAATTGCCGGCCGATAGTGAAGAGCCTGTGATTAGTAAAATCAGTTTGACTGATTTGCCAGTTTTGGTTTTTGCTTTAAGTGGATCATATAATGAAATTGAGCTTCGAACTTATGCTGAAAATTTACAAGATGAGATTGAAAATATAAAATTTGTGTCACGGGTGGAAATTGTTGGGGCTCCAAAAAAAGAAATTTTAGTTTTATTACGACGAGAAGCCCTAGCTCAATATAATTTAAATGTTAACGAAATAGTAACGGCAATTAGTAATGCTAATTCCGTTATACCAATTGGTTCAATTTCGGCTAATGATGAAATATATGCTTTAAAAATAAATAGTCAAATAAAATCGGTAAACGATTTAAATGATTTATCGATCTTGACTTCAGCTGGTAATACGATTTTTTTGCGTAATTTAGCTACCATCAGTGAGGTTTATAATAATAATGGTAGTTTGTCTCGTTTGACTAAAAATCAAGAGGAGACGACATCGGCTGTGTCGATGTATGTTTACAAATCACCAGGTGGAAATATTTTAGAAGTAGCTGGCTCAGCTAAAAAATTAGTTGATGAGTCGATTGGAAAATCTTTACCTAGTGATGTTGTTGTTTCGGAAATTGAAAATATGGCTGAATATATTAGAACTGATTTGTCTAATTTACTTTATGGGGGACTGGCGACTATGATGATTGTTTTTACATTATTATTACTGTTTGTTGGTTTACGGGAAGCTATTATTGCTTCGGTTGGCATACCACTTACTTTTTTTATTTCATTTATTGTCTTATTTAGTTTAGATTACTCGATAAATTTCTTAACTTTGTTTTCTTTAATTTTAGCTTTAGGTATTTTGGTGGATAGTTCAATTGTGGTCACTGAGGGAGTTTACCAAAATTTAAAACGAGGCAAAACACCACTTGAGGCGGCTTATGACACAATTAGTGAATTTGGTTTACCTTTAATTTCTGGGACTTTAACGACAATTTTTGTATTTTTACCTATGTTGTTTATGACTGGTATTATGGGAAAATTTATTAAAAGTATCCCAGTCACAGTTACAACTGTTCTCTTGGCTTCATTGTTTGTGGCTCTGGGAGTTTTGCCGGCCTTAGCTGTTAAATTACTTAAAAATTTAAAAACGAGTAATGGAGAAATTATTTCTCAAGCCTGGTTGCCAACAGAAAAATATTTTGATCGTTGGTCAAAAAAATATGAAAATCTTTTAACTAAAATTCTTTCATCGGCTAAATTAAAAAAACAATTATTTTGGAGTTTAATTGGAGGATTTATCGTAGCTATTTTATTGCCGGTTGTTGGTTTGGTTTCAGTTAATATGTTTCCAGCCGAAGCGTTAGAAACTTTTTATATTGATATCGAAAATCCAATCGGAACTACTTTAGAACAAACTAAATCTAATGTCGAAAAAGTGGAAGATATCTTACGAACCGATGACAGGCTAGATACTATTTTAGCACGGGTGGGACAGGGTAATAACGCTCTAAATGAATCAGCTTTAATTTTAAATATTAATCCTAAGAGCCGAGATAGTAGCTTAGACTTAGTAGCAGAATACGATCAAACCCTAAAAAAAGTTTTACCTAATAGTCAGGTAAAAGTTTATCAAAATCAATCTGGACCAACTCAAGAGGCGCCTGTTCAAGTAAGATTGGTAGGAGAATCTTTAATAGCCCTTAATGAAGCTAGTCAGTTATATTTAAATTTATTGTCTAGTATTCCGGGGACGGTCAATGTTAGAACCAATAGTCCAAAATCAAATGGTGAATTTGTGATCATATTAGATCAAACTAAAACCAAAGCCGTAGGATTAGATCCATTAACTGTATCTTCTTTTCTGCGAACCGCTATTACTGGTAGAGAAGCAACTGTTTTAAAAACTAACAGTGATGACATAGAAGTAATCGTAGCTTATCAGTTAAATAATAACAAACGAGAAGTCTTAGCTGTACCAGAAGTAGACTTAAGTTTATTAGAAAGTTTAATTATCAGTTCTCCAACTGGAAAAAAAGTATCACTAGCTTCAATTGCCACAATTGAACTTAAAGCTAGTCGTCAAACTATTGCCCATGAAGGCGGTGAGCGAATTATTACTGTTATGTCAGATGTTGCGTCTGGTTATACTAGTGCTAGTATCCTTAAAGAATTTGAAAAAGGACGTCAGAATATAGATTTACCATCAGAAATTAATGTTAAATTTGGCGGGGAAGCAGAAGATATTGCAGAATCTTTTATTGACCTTGGTCAAGCTATGATAATTGGAATTTTTATGATTTTTGCTCTTTTGGTTTGGCAATTTAAATCATATCGTCAACCAATTTTTATTTTAGTGACAATCCCTCTATCTTTAATTGGGGTATTTTTTGGGTTACTAATTGTGAGACAGCCTTTATCATTTCCGGGCTTTATCGGAGTGGTAGCTCTCGCGGGGATTGTGGTTAATAACGCTATTATTTTAATGGATCGAATTAATTTAAACCGTCACGAAGAAGGAATGGATAAAATGACAGCTATTATCGAAGGGGCTAAATCGAGATTGCAACCAATTTTCTTGACCACTATTACAACCGTGTTGGGAATTTTACCTTTAGCTTTAACTAATCCAGTTTGGGGACCTCTGGGTTACTCAATTGTGTTTGGTTTGTCTTTTTCCACTTTACTGACTTTAGTGGTAATTCCTCTGTTGTATCAAAAATTTGAACGATAAATAAACCGTATTAAATATCACAAGTCGCCCATAAGCCGAGAGTATCGTTTTTGGCTCTAATTTCAGCTTGGTTTAATCTGCTTTCTAAAGATAAAGGATAAGTAGATAAAAATTTAGCCAAACCGTCTCTGATAATTTTTTCATTGATTAAAGTTTGATCAGGTAAATAAACATAACGCAAAAGACGATCATATGTATCACGATCTTTATTTAATGAATCTCTTTCTAATAAAACAGTTTGATTTAAAAGATTATTTGTTAAATAGTCTTTGGCTTCTAGAGCAAAACAGGCTTGGTCTTCTTTAATTAGGGGTTTGGTATAATCTAATTCCGAAGCGTCGACACCTAATAATCTAACGGTGGCAGTTTTATCTCTCATTTGCACGATAATCGTATCACCGTCAATAATTTTAGTGACTTGGACTTTTAAGTTGTCTAATTCAAGTGACTCTTTAATTGGAGTCGGGTTAGCTAATAAAATTAAAGTGATAGCTAAAATAAATAAAAGAGCGAGGAGAAAACTTAATTTTTTAATCATAATTAAATTATAAACCTTTTTTATAAAAGACAATATTGAAATATCTTGATAAGATTAAAAGATGGAACCACTCGCTTTTAAATTAAGACCGAAAGACTTAAAGAATTTTATTGGTCAAAAACATTTAGTCGGCAAGAATCAACCTTTAAAGTTAATGATTGATGGTAAAATAGCCCATTCTTTTATTCTATGGGGGCCACCTGGAGTGGGTAAAACTACCTTAGCTCGGATTTATGCTAAAACTTTAGATTTGCCGATGGTTGAATTGTCAGCTGTTTCAGCCGGTAAAGAAGATATAAAAAAAGTTTTATCAATTGGGTTTACTAAGTCAGTGGTTTTATTTTTAGATGAAATTCATCGTTTTAATAAAGCCCAACAAGATTTTTTGTTACCTTATGTTGAATCGGGCCAGCTTATCTTAATTGGGGCGACAACGGAAAATCCTAGTTTTGAGGTTATTCCAGCTTTACTATCTCGAGCTAAATTGTTTATTTTAAATCCTTTAAGTGAGGTTGAAATGGGTAAGATTTTAGATCGAAGTAGTTTTATTTTAAATAAAGAAGTTAAAAAAGAGATAGTGAGACTAGCCGAAGGTGATGCGAGACGAGCCTTATCATTAATCGAAAATGTGGCGTTATTTCATAAAGAGATAACCCTTGAAAATTTAGAAAAAAGTTTAGACACTAAACCGTATTATTACGATCGCTTGGGTGAAAAACATTATGAGACGATTAGTGCCTTTATTAAAAGCATGAGAGCTAGTAATGTCGATGCTGGTTTATATTATTTAGCTCGAATGTTAGAAGGTGGAGAAGATCCAAAATTTATCGCTAGACGAATGATTGTGTTTGCGTCTGAGGATATTGGTCTAGCTCAACCAACGGCTTTAGTTGTTGCTAATGAAGTTTTTCGAGCTGTCGAAATAGTAGGTTTACCCGAAGCAAGGATAAATTTAGCTCACGGAGTAGTTTATTTAGCTAAAGCAAAAAAAGATCGCCGAGTTTATGATAGTTTACAATTAGCCTTAGCTGATGTTGTTAAATTTGGCAATCTGCCGATTCCTAAAAAAATTCTTAATGCTCCTAATAAAATAATGAAAAATTTGGGTTATGGAGCTAATTATAAAATGACCGATCAGGCGGATTTATTACCCCTTAAATTAAAGAACAAAAAATATTTTAAATAATCGAGGTTCAACCTCAAAATATTCTTATTTTACAATCTAATACCGAGGCTAAGCCTCGGTATTTGGATGAAAAAATAAAAACCAATTAAAATTGGTTTTTATTTTTTAGTTTAATGTAAGATTACATCATTTCTTCCGATGAAACTCTTTCAACTTGACTAACTGGTTGTTTTAATGATTTAGCTTGAGTGACAAAAAAATACACTCCCGCTAAACCAACGATGATGTAAATTAAGTTTTCTAACCATAACCAGGTTCCAAAAATTAAGGCAACTAAATTCCAATCACTAGAAAAATAACTACCTAGACCAACTAAACCCCAATTTAAAGCTCCGACTACAATTAAAATTCCTGCAATTTTTGTTAAATTAGACATAAGACAATTAAAATATAGGTTACTAAAATCGACCTTTGATCTCTAAGCTAAATTTAGTATAATAATAAGATAGCAAGTTTGCTATATTGTTATCCCCAATAAATATTTTGACACTTTGTTAATTAATATGAAAAATAAATTTTATGAATAATAAAATCATAATCACTATTATTGCTATTTTGGCTTTTGGGTTATTGATTGGTTTAAGTTTTTTAAATAAAACAGAAGAAGAAATATCCGCCGAATTACCTTCTGATCAAACAATGTCTGATGAACTAATGATAGATTTGCCGGGAGCTGGAACTTATGAAATAAATCCAAATAATAGTTTAGTTGTTTGGACAGGGTCAAAGACTTTAATTGCTAACTATGAAGATGTTGGCACTTTTGATATCAAACAAGGTAATTTCACGATTGAGAATGAGACAATCACTAAAGGAGAAGTAATAATTGATACCACCTCTTTAGAATCATTAGAAACGTCTAATACATCAATCGGATTAGATCGTTTAACTAATCACTTAAAATCAGCTGATTTTTTTGCGGTTGATACTTATCCGACTGCTACCTTTGTTTTAATCAATTTCGATCAAGAGGCGGGTACTATAACAGGAAACCTAACTATTAAAGATAAAACTAATCCAATAAGTTTTCCCGTTACTTTAATCGGAGGTTCTTCTGACGGAACATTAACTTTAGAAGCCGGTTTATCAATAGACCGAACTCAATTTGGATTAACTTATGGTTCGGGTAGTTTTTTTGATAATTTAGGTGATAATGTGATAGATGATATGGTCGATTTAGAATTATTCATTGAAGCAAATAAAGTTAATTAATATGGAAAATATTATTACTTCAAATTGGTTTATTTTTGTGTCAGAATTAGCTAACATCTTAATTGTTGTATTGGTAATTATAGCTTTAGTTTTAGCGGTCAAAATATTGTATCATTTAAAAACTATATCAAAACTGGCTGAAGCTGAAGTAAAAAATATTGTTGAAGACATTGGTGAAGCGAGAGAGGATTTAGTTGATGGTATTAAAATTACCAAAAAACAATTAAAAATAATCGCGACGGCTTTAACGGCTAAAAAGATGGTTAATTTTTTAGCTCATGGAGTAAGTCAAATTATTAAAAAAGAATCTAAAAAGTCGAAAAAATAAAATTAATATATTTAAAATAAAATATTATGGCAAAAAAAGAAAAAAATGTATTTAAAACTGGATTAATAGCGGGAGCGGGGTTGATCACAACTATTGCTGGAGGTTATTTTTTATATGGTCCACAAGGTAAAGATAATCGTAAACAAATTAAATCTTGGATGATTAAAGCCAGAGGCGATATGTTGGCGGAAATTGAAAAAATGAAAGAAGTAACTAAAGAAAATTATGACGCTTCAGTGGATAAAATAAGTGCCAAATACAGTAAGCTAAAAGATGTGGGTGAAAAAGATATAGACATGTTGCGCAAAGATCTGAAAAAATATTGGAATCAAATTCAATCAGATGTTAAAAAAATAAATTCGACACCAAAAAAGAAATAATTTATGTAAAGTTTGTAGGTTTTATTAACACGACCACTTTATAAGTGGTCGTGTTTTGTTTATACTGTTTTAATGTTTATTGATCAATTTGTTTTGAATTTTGTATTAAATATCAAATCAATAGAACTTGATAGTCTAGCGATAGTGATTACTAATTTAGGCGACCCTTTGTTTTTGGGATTTATTTGTTTATTAATTTTGTTTAGTAGTTTTAGATTTAAATTTGTTGCACCGGCTATATTTTTAATAATCGCTACCACGACAGCTGTTTTGTTACAAGCAATTTTAAAATTAAGCTTTGGCAGACTAAGGCCACAAGTTGATCAAGATGTGGGGATCTTACTTTTTAGTCAATTATCCTTTCCGAGTGGGCACGCTTTAGTGGCGACAGTTTTTTTGGGTTTAGGCGCGTATTTTTTGAATCTATATATTAAATCCAATTTATTGCATAAACTAGTTTGGTTAGGGGCTAGTAGTTTGATAATCTTAATTGGGTTGTCTCGAATTTATTTAACTGTTCATTGGTTGTCAGATGTTTTATTTGGTTGGTTTTTAGGTCTGTTGGTGGTATTTGGTTTTATTAAAATATATAATAAGTATCGTCATTATGTTAAATCAAATTAAACTAACAATAAATTATTGGTCAAAAATCTATAATAACCAAAAAGCTGATAATGTTACCTTATACGCTTCGGCCATAACTTATTATGTGATATTTGCCTTTGCGCCAATTGTTATGGTTTTAGTGGCGTTGGGGGGAGTAATTTTTGGGCCAACTTCAACTAGATTATGGCTAAGTGATTTAGCTAACATTTATTTTGGTCCATCAGCTGTTTTGTTGTTGCAAAATATTTTTGATTTACTAAGTAAACTGGATTCTAATTTTTTTGTTTTAGGATTTGGATTAATTTTTATTTTTTATGGTATTTCTGGTTTATTTACCAGATTACATGAAGCTTTAAGTAATATTTTTCATTTACCAGATGTGATTACTAAGGGTTTGGTTGATTCAGTTTTTGAAAGAATCAAAAAAGTTACTTATTTAATAATATTTTTTAGTTTAATTTTAGTGACGATTGTTGTAAATTCAATTGGTAGTACTTTTTTATTTTTAGGTAAACAATTTTTAGGACCACTCGCCCCAGCGATGATTTGGATTATAAGTGGTTACTTGATTAATGTATTTTTAATTGCTGGAATTTTTACGATTATTTATATGTTAGCCTCTAAGCGTCGCTTATCTTGGATGTCAGCTTGGACCGGAGGTTTATGGGGTAGTATTTTGTTTTCTATCGCAAATACTTTGTTTGGATTTTATTTATCCTTTAGCAGTTCGGTAGCGATTTACGGCGTAGCTAGTTTCTTGGTTGTTTTTTTATTGTGGATAAATTATTTTATTTTAACAATGTTTCTAGGCGCCGAGATAGCTAAACAAGCTTAAGGTGTTTTAATTTAATAATCATGATAATATTATAAAATGACAGCCAACAATAGAATCCAAACTTATTTCTTTTTTAGCCTATTTTTTTCTTCTATCTTTTTGGTTTTTCTAATTTTTTGGCCCTTTTTTAATAGTATCGCTATTGCTTTTGTTATAGCTGTAACCCTAAAGCCAGTTTATAAAAAAATATTAAAGCTTTTAACCGGTCGTCGCAATATTACAGCTGGACTCATGGTTTTTTTGGCGGCGGTGGTTATTATCTTGCCTTTATTTTTGTTATCACTTCAAGTTTTTAACGAAATAAGATCTGTTGTTGCGAGTGAAACTTATGATTTAAATCAGATAGTTAATAGTTTTTTAACCACAGGCGAAGAAATTGTTCAATTTGTGATTCCAAATTTTACTTTAGGTAATTCTGATTTTATTTATAATTTTAATTTAAACTCATTACTGGCCCAAGCTTTAGACAATTGGTCAGTCATTACAACTGGGACTTTAAAGTTTTTTAATGTTATTTTTTCTGTTTTTATCTCTTTTGTATTGCTATTTTTTATCTTTAGAGATGGAACTATTTTAAAGCAAAAATTAATCAAATACAGTCCGTTAAACGACGAGGATGATAAAAAAATTATTTTAAAATTAGAACAAACTATTAATGCGGTAATTAGAGGTAATTTAATTGTGGCTTTAATTAAAGGATTGTTAGCTGGAATTGGCTTTGTTTTATTTGGAGTGGCTAATCCGGCTTTATGGGGAACAATCACCGCGGCGGCGTCGCTTGTTCCAGGTATTGGTTCAGCTTTAGTCATGATGCCGATTGTAATTTATGTATTTTTAACTGGTAGTTTGTTCAACGCGTTTGGAATTTTGTTGTGGGCTATTATTGTTGGTTTGATTGATAATATTTTAGGACCTTATTTTTATTCTCGAGGAGTATCGATTCATCCAATTTTAATTTTGATTTCAATTTTAGGTGGATTAGCCTTGTTCGGCCCGATTGGATTTTTATATGGACCGCTAGCTTTAAGTTTAATGTTTGCTTTACTTGAAATTTACAAACAATTAGATTCAACTAATAATAAAATTGATTAATTTATGTCGATAGAGAGACTTATTTTAATTATTAGCTTAATTTTACTTATTGGGTTAGGTGGCTTGTGGTGGTGGTGGCAAAGTAGCACTAATCCCAATTTAGATGAAATTAGACAACCTAAGATTACTTCTTTTGAATTTAATAATGAAACTGATCAATTTAAAGTTGTCACTGATTCAGGTTCACCGCAAGCTGACAGTATAGATCGTGTTTCAGTTTTAGCTTATTTAAAGGAAAACAAAGAAATTAATTTGGGTGATATGATTAAAGTAGAGAATGAGGGTATAGCTGGAGTTTGGTTTTTGGACAAACCAGTTGAACCTTTGGAAATAATTATCATCACAGCGGTTATTTATAATGAAGCTGGTTTAGAGCTTGATCGTTTGGATTGGCTTACTCGTGGTCAATCTGATATTTATAATGAATTATGGCTTGAGTCTCCTTCAGCTGAAATAAAATTATCAATTGGACAAATGGCCCAGTTTGAAAATTTAGAAATAAAATTAATTGATATTCCTCAAGATAGCCGGTGCGCCGAAGAAACTAATTGTCTAATCTCAGGTTTTGTGGTTGCTGATTTAGAAATATTTTTAGCTGGAACTTCCGTTGGAGCTATTGGTCTGCGTAGTGATGAAGGCGAAAGACAAATTGGAAATTATGAAATTAGTTTAGTGGAAGTGGCGCCGGAAAAAACTAAAGATCAAATACTGTCGATTAGTGATTATGAGTTAGTGTTTAATTTATCAAGGTTGATAAATTGACATTTGAAATTTAAAAATTCTAATTCTAATTATCTTTTGATTGTTTTTTATCGTTAGGCAAAATGCTATAATAGCTCAATGACTCAAGCAGACGCTCTAAATTTACTTAAAATGGGTAATAATTGTTTTATTACTGGACCAGCTGGTTCAGGTAAAACTTATTTACTTAATGAATATATAAAATGGTTAAACGATAATCATATTCCAGTTGCGGTAACTGCTTCGACCGGCCTGGCGGCGACGCATTTAAATGGGGTGACGATTCATTCTTGGTCTGGTTTAGGAGCTAGAGATAGTTTGACGTCTTCTGATCTTGCCACCTTAGAAACTAAAAAATATCTATGGCAAAATTTTAGTAAAACAGCCGTATTGATTATAGATGAAATTTCAATGTTAGGCATCAAGCAAATTGAAGCCTTGGATGCCATCGCCAGATTATTTAAAGATCCGAATCAAGTTTTTGGCGGGTTGCAAGTAGTGGTAGCTGGAGATTTTTTTCAATTACCACCAGTCGGGAGATCTAATCAAGGTTTGGCTTATCAAGCTTGCGCTTGGCGTGACGCTGAATTTAAACTTTGTTTTTTAGAGAGTCAATTTCGTCAAGATCAAGATGATTTACTTAATATTTTAACCGCGATCCGTGATCAAACTATTGGTCCTCGTGAACGTGAATTATTACTGAAGCAAAAAGATATAACTTTAGACCATATTTCTCCCGTACGATTATTTACTCATAATTTTGATGTTGATACCGCTAACGAGGTTGAATTAGCTAAACTTGCTGGTCGGTTAGTGGAACATCGAGCGGATCATCACGGGAATAAACATCTAGCTGAAAGTTTGGAGCGAAACTCTTTACTTATGCCTAGTCTAAAATTAAAACTTAAAGCTAAAGTAATGTTTATTAAAAACAATTATGAATTAGGCGTCGCTAATGGGACCCTGGGTGAAGTGATTGGTTTTGGGGGCTATAATTATCCGCAAGTTAGATTAAATAACGGAAAAGTGATAACGGTGCCACCGGTTAGTTGGACAATAAATGATAATGGTAAAATTTTAGCCGAAGTTAAACAAATTCCTTTACGGTTAGCTTGGGCCTTAACAATTCATAAAAGTCAGGGTTTAACTTTAGAAGCGGCCGAAATTGATCTAAGTCGAGCTTTTGGTCCAGGGATGGGTTATGTCGCTTTGTCTCGTTTAAAAAATTTAGCTGGTCTTAAATTATTAGGGTTTAATGATCAAGCTCTTTTGGTTAACGATGAAGTGGTGTGGTTTGAACACTTAGCCAAGAAAGAAGCTCAAAAATTAACTTTAGCTTTAAAAAAAATCCCTCAAAGTCAAAAACAATCTTTAACCAAACGAGTGATTGACCGCTTTGGTGTTACTAAAAAATCTAAAATTACTACTTATGATAAAACGGCCGATTTAATTAAATCTGGTTTAACTTTAAAAGATATTGCTAAAGAAAGAGATTTAACAGTTGAAACAATTATTACTCATTTAGAAAAATTGAAATCATTAGGGAAATTACCGTCTGATATTGAGTATTTAAAACCAGCCCCTAATCGATTTAAAACTATTAGTTTAGCTTTTAAGCAAGCAAAAACAGATAAATTAAATCCAATAAAAAATAAATTACCAGCTACTTTTTCTTTCGCCGAAATTCGTCTGGGACGTTTATTTTTAGATTAAAATGTTACGGATAAATAATTCCTGTTATAATAAATTAATGAATTTTAAAAAAATAAACCAGAAATTCAAATTTAATTCTCAAGTTGTAAATTTTTTATTTTTAAGTTTGGCTATTTTTGTTGTGTTAAGTTTGAGTTTGGGTTTTTTCTATTTTAAATTATCCTCTCAAATTGAAGACATTTATAAAGAACAGATTAAAACTGCATCTGATCTAGAGACGACTAACCAAAAAATCGAAATATTATTTAATAATAATAGCGATCTCGCTTCTAGATTAGATGAAGAAAAAATTAAAAGAGAAGACGTTGAAAATAATTTAGAATTATCTCAAGTGTCATTTTTATCTTTGGAGAAAAATGTAGCCGAACAACAAGAAATTCTTGAGGCTTCTGATTTGGTGGTTTTAATTAATGATTGGAGCCCACGGATTGTTCGTTTAAAATGCGAAATAAATTTAGTTGATGGTTCTAACGCGACAGCCAAAGCTTCAGGCATAGCTAATTATACTTCAACTGGTCTTACTTTTATGACCAATAAACATGTGATTGAAAAAGATAATAATTTGGCTTCGGTTTGTGAAATTAGTTTTAGTACTAACCAAACAAAATTAGAAGTTAAAAACATTTCTATTAATAAAGATTTAGATTTAGCCTATCTTAATTACCAACCCAAAATATCTTTACCAGGAGTAGCTGATAATTTAAATATTTGCCAAATTAGACCTAAAATTGGCGACCAAGTTGTAATTCTTGGTTACCCTAACGTTGGCTCAGAAGTGGGGATTACGGCCACGGAAGGCATAATTTCGGGCTTAGATGAGGATTATTACATTACTTCAGCTAAAATTGAACAAGGTAATTCTGGTGGAGCCGCTATTTTGGTTAAAGATAATTGTTTATTAGGGTTACCAACTTTGGTTGTCGCTGGTCGAATTGAGTCACTAGCTAGAATTTTGCCTTTAAAATAAATATGACACCAGACAAATACAAAGCAGTTTGGGTTTCGCATTCTTCACTGGGAGATTTTATGAAATGTCCGCGAGCTTATTATTTGCATAATGTTTATAAAGACCCTGAAACAGGGCGAAAAATAAATATAACTAATCCACATTTAGCCTTAGGAGTATCAGTTCATGAAGTGATTGAAGGTTTGATTGCCTATCCGGCCGAAACAAGATCAGAACAAGATTTACTGGCTCACTTTGATTTAAGTTGGCAAAAAGTATCTGGTTTAAATGGAGGTTTTTTTGATGAAGAAACTGAAGCAATATATAAAAAACGAGGTTTAAAGATGATTGAACAAGTTATGGCAGATTTAGGTCCGCTTAAAAATAAAGCGGTAAGATTAAAAGAGTCTCAAAATGGGATGCCTCCAAATTATTTTTTATCAGAAGAAGATAATATTATCTTATGTGGCAAAATAGATTGGTTAGAATATTTATCAGAGACTAATAGTTTGCATATAATAGATTTCAAAACTGGTCAACACGAAGAAAAAGATGATTCATTACAATTACCGATTTATTTATTGTTACTTAATAATTTACAAAAACGATTAGTGTCTAAAGCTAGTTATTGGTATTTAGATCGACCGGAAGGATTAATTGAAAAAAAAATACCAGATTTAACTGAAGCCAAAACTAAAGTTTTAACTGAGGCTAAAAAAGTAAAATTAGCTCGCGAAACAAATAATTTTATTTGCCCACAAGGTCCTAATGGTTGTTTTTTTTGTTTGCCATTTGAAAAGATTTTAGCTGGTGAAGCGGTTTATGTCGGGGTTGGTGGTTACGGTCAAGATATTTATGCTTTTAAAAAAGATTGATAGTTAGACACTTAATTTTGTATTTTTACAATTAAAAATGTTATAATTTATAAATAAATGAAACGCTTTAAATTTAAATTAAATTATTTAATTATTCCAGCTTTGACGGTGCTTATAATGATTTTGGGTTCTCAAGCAACGATATTTGGACTAGAAGCAGGTTGGTATGACGACTTAATTAAACCAAGTTTTAATCCGCCTAATTGGATTTTTGGTCCAGTTTGGACTTTGATTTATGTTTTGACCACTTACTCGGCTTTGTTGGTTTGGAATAAACTAAAATATGACAATTGGAAAATAATTATACTCGGCTTATTTATTTTTAATGCGATTGTTAATATTGGGTGGAGTTTTGCCTTTTTTGGTTTTGGTCAAGTTGGTACCGCTTTATGGTTGTCGACCGAAATCTGGACATCAGTGTTAATTTTAAGCATACTTTTATGGTCGCGATTAAAATTAGCCAGTGTCTTATTGTGGCCTTATTTGCTTTGGGTTTCTTTTGCCATGTATTTAAATTATATAATTTGGACTTTAAATTAATATGATATTTTGGTTTGATTATTTTGGTTTATTTTTATTAATCGCTGGTTTAATTATCGGACAAGGAGCAGTGATAGTTATAGATTGGCACGGCTTCTTAGCTCGGAAGTCTTCTTACTGGACACTAGCTACTACTAGAACTCACAAAATAACTAAACCTTTGATTTGGCTTGGGCTTTTTTTGGTATTTGGTGGCAGTTTATTATTTTATCGGAATGATTTTAATTTACTTTGGCCTAAACTTCATTTTTTCTTATTGGGTCTATTAATTGTTAATGGGTTATTTTTGAGTTTTAAAGTTAGTCCTTTTTTACTTAAACGTGAAAAAGAGGGTCGAGCTGATCAGATTTTACCAACCAATTGGCAAAACAAAATAACAGTTAGTTTTATTTTATCTTTTTTGGGTTGGTGGACTTCTGTGTTGGGTTTGGTTTGGTATTTGCTTGTGTTAAAATAAAAACATGATATTTGAATCTTTTTGGTTAATTTTAAATAATCCTGATTTTTGGTCGGTCTTATTTGTTTTAGGTTTAGTCTTTGGAGCGGGAGCTGGATTATTAACTCAAATTTTTTATTTTTTGATTATTCAAGATCGTTTAATTACTTTGTCAGAGCTTAGGTTCCTAGAAGTAGGAAGTTATATTTCAACTGGCGGATTAGGTTTAATTATTTTTTCTTTGTTAGGATTAGTTGAAACTCTAGACCTAAGGATTATTGGTTTAGATGCTAGGATTTTAGTCATCATTAGTTTGACTGGTTTTTTGATTCTTAATTATTTAGTTTTTTACTCTGAAGTTTTAGCTATTTTACGTCGATTAGTGGGAGTATCTTTAAGAAAATCTAAAGAGTGGCGCCAAAAAAGTATTTTATTGTACGCAGTAGGAGCGATTGTCTTTACTTCTTGGGTTTTTTTAGTCATAGTGTCGGGGGTGTCACAACTAGCTTATAGTTATGGAATAATTATGTTACTTTATTTACTAGTTCTAGCAATTGCTTTAACTTTAGCTTTTGTGGCTCGAGTCGACCTTTTAAACGACAAATAAAGTAGTTTGGTAGATTTGGTTATCTAGATTATAGTTTAAGCGCCTAAAGCCAGACTATAAAATATTTATTAAATAAAAAGTTTTAACTTTTTTGAGTTCTTATAAAAAGTGACTTATTATTTTTTTGTTTTTTGTCGATAAAAGATTTGTTTGCATTAAGTTAACTAAATTAAAAGTCATTATTTTAATTCATGAAAATAACTATTTTTGGCTTACCAGGTACTGGTACTAGTACCACTGGTAAACTTTTGGCTTCTAAACTAAATTATGATTTCAAATCCAGTGGTGACATGTTCCGAGCTAAAGCTAACACTTTGGATTTAACTTTGAATGATTTTGAAAAATTATGCCAGACTGATTCTAAATTTGATCTTGAATTAGATCAAGCCGTGGCTCAGTTTGGTCGAGATAACGATAATTTTATTTTTGATAGTCGGTTGGCTTGGTATTTTATTCCCGACGCCCATAAGATTAAATTAATTTGTGACGAGGATGAAAGTTTGAAACGAATAGCAAATAGAGAAAATAAAGAATTGGATCAAGTTAAAATGGAAACTAAGGATCGGATGACTAAAATTACTGATCGTTACAAACGTTACTATGAGTTAGATGATTATCTTAATGATAAAAATTTTGATTTAATTATAGATACGACGACTATACCACCTGAAGAAGTGGTTAGGCAAATTATGATTTATTTAAATAAAAAAAATGTCAGAGTCGATTGATTTTAAAATTAAAACAAAAGGTCCAGGTCTACTTCGGACTGGTGTCATTAAAACTCCGCATGGCGAAATTAAGACGCCATCTTTTGTGGTGGTGGGAACCAAAGCGACCGTTAAAGCTCTAACTACAGAACAAGTAAAAGCTTTGGGTGGTCAAACAATTTTAGCTAATACTTATCATTTATTACTTGAACCTGGTCCCGAATTAGTAGCTGAAGCTGGTGGTCTCCACCAGTTTATGAATTATAATGGTCCGATGTGGACAGATTCTGGGGGCTTTCAAGTTTTTTCTTTAGGGGCGGCTTACGGCGAAGGAGGGGTTAGTAAATTTACAACGACTGGCAAGCAGTCTGATTTATCAATGTCGACTCAAAAACCAGCCATGATTGATGATGAGGGAGTAACATTTAAATCACCTTTGAATGGGAGTCTTTATCGGTTGACGCCAGCCGAGTCAATGCGAATCCAGCATTTATTGGGCGCTGATTTAATTTTTGCTTTTGATGAATGTACTTCACCTCAAGCTGATTATAATTATCAAAAACAAGCTCTTAAACGAACCCATTTGTGGGCCGAAAAAAGTTTAGAAGCCCATTTAATGAATACCGAAGCTAAAACTAAACAAGGGTTATTGGGTATTGTTCAGGGTGGTAAATATGAAGATTTGCGTTTAGAGTCCGCTCGGTTTATGGCTCAACTAGAAGATCTGGCTGGTTTTGGCATCGGTGGTTCTTTTACTAAAAATGATTTAGGTCCGATTTTAGAATCAGTGACCACTATTTTACCAGAAACTAAACCGCGACATTTATTAGGTATTGGGGAACCAGAAGATTTACTGGCCGGAATTGCGGTGGGAATTGATACTTTTGATTGTGTGACCCCAACTCGAATTGCTAGAAATGGCACCCTTTATACCAAGTTTGGTAAAATAAATATTTCAAATACTCAGTTTAGATCTGATTTCTCTCCTTTAGACTCGGCTTGTGGTTGTTATACTTGTTTAAATTATAGTCGGGCCTATTTAGCTCATTTGTTTCGAGCCAAAGAAATGCTAGCTTCGACTTTAGCTTCAATCCATAATTTATATTTTATCGTTAATTTAGTCGACGAAATTAGACAAGCGATTGATGATAATAAATTTTTTGAATTTTCAGATCAATTTTTACAAACTTATAAAAAATCTAATGGCTAGTTTTAATTTACAAAGCAAATACAAACCAGCCGGTGATCAACCAGAAGCAATAAAATCACTACTAGCTGGATTAAATAAAAAATTACCTAAACAAACGCTATTGGGTGTAACTGGTTCTGGTAAAACTTATACTATGGCTAACATAATTGCTAAAGTTAATAAACCAACTTTAGTCTTAGCTCATAATAAAACTTTAGCGGCCCAACTAGCCTCTGAGTACCGAGAGTTTTTTCCTGATAATGCGGTTCATTATTTTGTATCTTATTATGATTATTATCAACCCGAAGCCTATCTGCCGATCACTGATACTTATATCGAAAAAGATGCAGCGATTAATGAAGAAATTGAGCGCTTGCGTCATGCTTCGACTCAAGCACTACTTACTCGTTCGGATGTGATCATTGTAGCTTCGGTTTCGGCGATATATGGTTTAGGTAGTCCAACTGAATACAAAAAAGAACATTTATTAGTAAAATTAGGTGATACTTGGTCGCGAACTGATTTACTTAGTAAATTGATTGAAGTTTTTTATGAACGAACTAATGCTGATTTAACGCCTGGGACTTTTCGGGCGATTGGTAATTCGGTTGAAATAATGCCTCCCTCGGAAACAGAAATCTATAATTTAAAGATAGTTGATAATCAAATAGTTGAAATTTTACATTTAAATGCGATTAGCCGAGCTTTAATTGATCAGCCGAAAGATTTCTTTTTGTTTCCAGCTAAACACTTTGTGACAGATGAAAAAACTAGAAACAAGGCTCTCTTGGCGATTGATCGTGAATTACAAGATCAATTAAAAAAATTAATTAAACGAGGTAAAACTCTAGAAGCTGAAAGACTTAAACGTCGAACAAAATATGACATGGCTATGATTCGAGAGCTTGGGTATTGTAATGGGATTGAAAATTATTCTCGGTTACTGTCTAGCCGTAAGCCAGGTGAAGCGCCTGATACACTATTGTCTTATTTTCCTAAGACTAAAGCTGGGTTACCTGATTTTTTGACTGTAATTGATGAATCTCATGTCACAATTCCCCAGATTGGTGGTATGTATGCTGGTGACCGAAGTCGAAAAGAAACTTTGGTTGAATATGGTTTTCGCTTACCAAGTGCGCTAGATAACCGACCACTTAAATTCGATGAGTTTAATGAACGAATTGGGCCTGTGATTTATACTAGCGCGACCCCTAGTTCTTATGAATTAGAACATAGTGCAAAAATTGTTGAGCAAATTATTAGACCAACTGGCTTAATTGATCCGGCAATTCTTGTTAAACCAATCAAGCCAACCGGAAAATACCCTGGTCAAATAAAAGATTTAATCAAAGAAGCTAAATTAGAAATCAAGAAAGGTTATCGAATTTTAGTCACCACTTTAACCAAAAAAATGGCTGAAGATTTAAGTGAATTTTTAATCGCGGAAAATATTAAAGCTTGTTATATCCATAGTGAAATAAAAACCTTAGATCGAATTGAAATTTTAACTGAATTTAGGCGGGGTAAATACGATATTTTAGTCGGAGTTAACTTACTTAGAGAAGGGTTAGACTTACCAGAAGTATCTTTGATTGGTATTTTAGATGCTGACAAAGAAGGTTTTTTGCGCTCTGAAACAGCTTTAATCCAGACCATTGGGCGAGCGGCTCGTAACTTAGATGGTCGAGTTATTTTATATGCTGATGTGATGACCGGTTCGATGACTCGAGCGATCGACGAAACCACCAGACGGCGCGAGATCCAATTAGCTTATAATCAAAAACATCATATTACTCCAGTGACTATTAATAAAAATATCAAAGATATTACTGAGGGGATTGTCAGAAATCGCAAAGCAACCGTTTTGAAACTGTTAGCGTTAGATCAAATGATGTTAACTAGTGATAAAAAAACTTTAAAGAAATTAATCAAAGACAAAGAACGCCAAATGACTGAAGCGGTTAAGACTTTAGATTTTGAAACGGCGGCGATTTTACGTGATGAATTAAAGGTATTATTGGGGGCGAAGTCATAAAGATCTTTAAGATATTTTTTAAAAAGTTATAACAGAATTAAAGATGTATGATATATTTAGGATTATTAATTTAAATAGTTTTTATGAATAAACCAGTCCTTCGTCCTATCCCCGCCACAAAGCGGACGGGGTATTGGACGAAGGCAACAGGGCTGGTTTTTTGGAAAAAGAAGGGGCTCCGCCCCTCCATATCATTTTGTCTCTCATCCCCGTGGCAAGCCAACGGTGTATTTTCGACACCCAATAAAAAAATATTAATGTTATTGATTTTGATTGTAATAATTATTTCAATAATTTTGGGTTGGTTTTGGTTTAATTCCCAAAAAAGTTTAGATAACGATTTAAGTATTGAAAATAATAAAGTCGATACGAATGAAAATTCAAATAATAATCTAGATGTTGAAGATAATAAAATAGAGACGGATTCAAAATGGCAAATTTATACTAATGAATTATATGGTTTTAAACTTAGTTATCCTTCTGATAAAAAATATCAACCAATAGACCACACTAGTGGTGACGGGTGGCCTTACTCTATAGTTTTGTTCTCTGGACCATCTGGCCAATCATATTATTTAGCGATTGAAATTTGGGATGATAAAAATAATTTTACAGCCGAGCATGGGGAATACGCCCTCGCTCAAACTTTATTTAAAGAATTAAATGGGCGTTATATAAGT
>Ga0075122_10000573_pt1 | contig 28666 bp, 28 predicted proteins | sample AntAceMetag02UKB_FD_69790 | JGI IMG/M metagenome (GOLD analysis project Ga0075122, IMG submission 69790) | Saline lake microbial communities from Ace Lake, Antarctica - Antarctic Ace Lake Metagenome 02UKB | ecosystem: Environmental > Aquatic > Non-marine Saline and Alkaline > Saline | place...
TAGCCGAGCAAAGGACTCTAATATCAGGCAAGCATTGATTGATAGGTTCGAGCCGGACCTGAAGCCGAGACAAAGGCCCAAAGGTATTTTGCATGGTGTTTCAAATGATATCTGGGCGGCGTTTGCTTTGGCTGTAACTTGGCACGATCAAAACTCAAAGGAATAATCATGTCATTAGACTTAATAGAAAAAGCCGGTAAGAGACAAAAGCAGCCACCGAAGGGGAAAAAATACTGGCAATACCTGGGGAAATATAAATGCTCATTTTGCGGAAAAATAGTCATTCGGTGCCGTCCGAATGAGAATAATTCATGCGGCTGCCAGCAACAAAACCGTTCGGTTTATCGAAAAGCCACAGGGCCGACAAGCCACATCAGGCATGACCGAACCTGGGCCGTTTGTCATTGCGCGAAATATAGGGGGTGTTTGGATCGAGTTATATATGAGCCAGGGTTTAAAATGGATTGTAAAACCTGTGATAATTTTAAATATCAAGAAAACTGCTTTCAGGATGAAATAAGAGACCTGCCACACGGCGGAGATTCTTTCGGGGAACATGATTATAATATCGGGATTAGAATAAGATAATGCCATTTAGTATTAAAAAAATCTATCTCGCAACCCCATATACGCATCCAGACAATTTGGAAGTTCTAAGCTATTCAGATAATCAAAAACATGCCCACAGAACCGGATTAATTGACCAATATGGTGAAAAAAATCCAGGGTCGAAAATATCCAATAAGGATGTTGTTAAAATAAGAGAAATTTATTCAAAAGGAAAAGTCACTCAAAAGTTTTTGGCTGATCAACACGATGTAGCTTTCCAAACAATTTCAGATATTGTTCGGGGAAAATATCGAACAAAACAGGATGGTCCAATTGGAGATTATACAAATCATCGCCAAAGAAACACAAAAAGAGATTTAACAACGGGTCGGTTTGTGTAACGAAAGAAATGGCTGGCCAGGGAGTGGCCGAAGAGAATAGGGGTGAAAAATGGGAAGAAGATCATCTATTAAGCGCAGGCGCTTTCCGGACCGAAGGGGGTATGAATATTCGAGTCACGTTCCGGAATTAAGAACCGGCCATGAACGGCGCCTTCTCTGGGGGAACCGGAGAGGCATTATAGTTGATAGGCGCCGAGTTAAATTTCATCCCCACAATCCCGAAAGGAGATTCTGATTGCCCAAAATACTTAAAAAGTTTCCCGAGCCTTCGGAATTCGTGCAGCAATGCAATGTTGTGAAATTTTGCTTTCACATGGCCTCAAAATACCCGGATCTGGAATTAATAAACGCATCAATGAATGGAAGTTATATTCCAGGGAGCGCGCCAAGGGTTGAAAAGAAATGGATTAATTTTAAAAATATCAAATCCTATGTGATTGAGAATTTTAGGTGGAAACTTATCAACATGCTGAAGGCCTCCGGGTGCCTGAGAAAAGGCTTCCCGGATCTGAACCTACCGGTACCGCGAGGGATATGGCACGGATTATATATCGAATTAAAGAAAAAATCATCGGGGAGGCTCTCCGGTGATCAAATATGGTGGATTAATCAATTAACAGAACAGGGATATTATGCGTGTACCTGTAGGGGCGAAGAGGCCGCAAAAAGGCTTTTAATTGAATATGTTAGCGGGAAACTGTGATTAATAAATATGATGCGCGAACAATAGATTCCCCCAAAAACCCATGTTCTGTGTGTGAGCATCGTTACGAGGATAAGAAACGAACGGAACCTTGTAAAAACTGCCCTCTTCCGGCTCGGTATGATGATGCGTTAAATAACCATCATTTTCCAATCGTAAAATTTTTAAGACACTCAAAACCAAAACATTGGGGACTTACCCAAAAGGAGATTGAAGAAATGGAAGGGAAAAAACACAAAGAAATAATGCAGCCGTATTGCGATGACGAAGGTGTGGAATATGAGGATATAATATCTAAGGCGCGTACGCCCGAGTTGTCGGCTGCGCGTAGAAATATTGCTCAGGTTATGAGTAACCATGGCTTTGAAAATTCGATCATTGCTTTAAGATTAAATTTGGCAGTGCCAACCGTATGGGGCTATCTGAATCCTGAGAAAAAAGAAGATCCCGTAAATGATGAAAATAATAAATCCGAAAACATTCCTCCGGATACAGAACCGGATCAAGGGCCGGAAAAACCGAATCCAGGACCGGAAAAGCAGTATCCGGGAAAATTAGAAATCCTGATAGATTTCAAAAAGCGGCCCGAAGTTTATGAATCATTGTTGCTCAGGGCCGAAGAAGAGTTGAGAGAACCGGAACAACAGGCGCTTTGGTTTTTTATAAAGCTGTACGAGAAAACATTAGAAACTTAAAGGGCTTGAAAGATGAAAATTGTAATAACATTCATGGTTGTTGTTGGCATCGTTTTATTCACTATCTTTTTAGTTTTGTTCTCCATTGCAAAATTACGATTACCGCCCTCTATGATGCCGGATATCGAAGACGTCGAAACCAAAAACAATGAATGACAAAAAATCAATGCCGCAAATCCGGGATTTTTATGCGAACACTGAACAAATCGCCGCGCGTTTTGGTGTTTCTTCCAGTACTATAAAAGCTTGGATAAAGAAGTTTAATTTACCGGCGTTCCAATTGGAGCGCAATAGCTCATATATGATTTTTGAAACGGACATTAAGAAAAAATGGATACCGTTAATCAGAAAGTATTTAGAAAATAAAGAGATAGAAATTAAATAGTCAATTCCCCCCGATTTTACCCCCTGTCAACACTTTTTATTAACGTTTTGCCGCGTTTTGCCGCGAAAAGCTGAGCATTTGCTAAATTCCCATATTTGTCGTGATATTATAGAAAAAAACCTTGAACACCTCAGAGTGTAAAAATGGCAAGTAAAAAAAATGCAAAAGCCAGGTCCTCCAAACCTCCCCCAAAAAAGCAACCTGGTTGCCGCCGTGGGCGTCCCCCAAAATACAAAACAGAATATGCCCGCATGGCTAAGGTTGCATGTGAAGAAGGCGGCTTTACGGATCTTAAACTTGCCGCTCTTTTTAATGTTGATAAGAGCACGATTACTAACTGGAAAAAGCAAAATCCTGAATTTTTAGCCTCCATAAAGGCCGGTAAGGATATTTATGATACCGGCAACGTTGAAACATCATTTTTGAAACGGGCAATCGGCTACAGATTTAATGAAACCACATCGGAACTCATGTGGATTGACGATCCAAAGGAGGAGCAACCCACCGATGAGGAAGAAATACAAGGTGTTCCCCGGAAGAAGATCAAAAAATATGTGGTTACAAGAAAGGTCCGGAAAGATGTTCCTCCGGAAACAAGAGCAGCTTTTGACTGGCTCTGCAATAGAAATCCTGGTCGATGGAGAAAATTAAAGCATGTTGAGCTATCCGGCCCGGGTGGCAAAGATCTTATCGATTCCGAAGCGTTTAAAGCCATAATGTCTGTTTTTCCGAGCCAAATTGCAGAGCAGATAAAACTAAAAGTCATCGAGAGGTTAGAACATAAATAGTGTTTGCGCCCATACCGATCGAGAGTTTTGAGCACATAGACATTGACCACATGGTCGATGTTCTATGGCCGCGTATGGACAAATCCGCATTTGATTCTATTGTCAGTGAAAAACCGCCCAAACCCTTCCACGAATGGGTCAAGGGCGTTGTACTTGATGGGCGGCAATTCACTTATGATCGTCATGATTATTTAATACAGCCCTACCAGGACTTTCACCCCCACATTGCCGAAATGAAATCCACGCAAATGGGTCTAACCTCAAAGGCCATGCTTAGATGTATGTATGGCTCACGCTACGGCGAGTATCGAGGGATTTTATATCTATTCCCTAGCAAAAGCGATGTGACCGACTTTTCAAAGGGCCGGATCAGCGCGTTGATTGAAGATAATCCGGAAATAGATTCGTGGCTGAAAGAAACGGACGCTGCGAATATTAAGCGGATATGGAACACATTTCTATATCTTCGAGGGATGAAAAGCAGGATAGGCCTAAAATCAGTGCCAGCAGATTTTATAGTTTATGATGAGCTGGATGAGGCGCCTCAGAAAGCGGTGGATATGGCTTATGAGCGCATGGCCCACAGTGAGCAGAAAGAGCAACTCAAATTATCGAATCCCACTTTGCCTGACTATGGTATTGATAAAGTTTTTCAATTATCTGATCAAAATTACTGGCTCATAAAATGTGATAAATGCAATCACTACACGGATCTTGTGGGCACATTCCCTAAAAAACCAAACGATGAGGTGCCCACACTCATCAGGGTTAAAGGCCGCGTAATCCGGGCATGTGAGCGGTGTCACGCGGAGCTCAATCCATCTAACGGCCAATGGGTGCCCAAATATCCCGATAACAGGGATATCAGGGGTTATCAATATTCTCAATTATGGTCCCATTTTGTGAGTCCCGCCGAAATTCTTCATATCTATCGTACAACTGACAATATCACGGATCTATACAATTTGAAAATTGGCGTCGGCTATGTTGAGGCTGAGAATCGACTGAGCATCACGGACGTTTTGCGGTTATGTGGGAATTACCGGATCCGGAGCGAGGAAGAATCCCCCTGCACCATGGGCGTTGACCAAAACAAAGGCATTCATGTGGTGATCGCCCGAAAAGATGTTATTGCCGGCAAAGATCCTATATTGCATCTCGGGATTTATAAAGATTGGGAAGAATTGTATCCGTTAATGGATAATTTTCACGTGAAACGATGCGTTGTGGATGCTCTTCCGGAAACCCGCCCGGCAAGAAAATTTGCCGATAAGTTCAAGGGCCGGGTATGGCTGAATTATTATAATATTCATCAGAAAGGTTCCTATGCCTGGAATGAAAAGGAATTTATCGTTTCTTGCAATAGGACCGAATCCATGGACGCGAGCCACAATCAGATCATGAAAGGCAGGGTCATCCTCCCGACCAAGCAAAGCGATATTGTAAATGACTTTGCAGAGCAGCTGCACAATGTTGCAAAAAAGCTTGAGGAGGATGAGCAATCAGGATCGAAACGATACGTTTGGATAAAACTTGGCCCGGATCATTTCCGCCATGCATTTAATTATGAGACCATGGCGCGACAGTTCTATGATCCTTCTTTAATGTTTGACCCTCTTGACCTGGCGAATCAGCCTGAAAGCGCGGTGTAGATGAAAAAAAAAGATAAGCCCGATGATGGAAATAAAAAAGAAAAAAAGAGCATGGGCATTCTGCAAGTTGAGCTCTTTGATGACGGATCCGTTCAGGTCAGAGATTTTCCGGATGCACCGGTGCCGGCCATTCAACTATTGTGCGCCGGAATAATTGAGATCGCTGTCTATTTTATAAACAAAGCGACCATTGATGCCGAAATGAAGCATAGCTCCAGAATCCTAACCGCCGATAATTCAACACTCGACATGTTGAATAAAGCTAAAAATTTTAAAGACGGTTTGAAAATATAATGGAAAGGCCCGTATCAGTAGTACCCAATGAAGACAGATCAACTAAGTTGTATTTCGATTTGGATGAGGAAAAATCAATATATCCTGAATCCGATTTCGATGTCAGGGGCGGGATATGCTGGCCGGTTACCTTTAAAAAAGATGGTCAAGTTGATGCCCAGGGTTATATTTTGATCATAGGCCTTAATCTTAACAACGGCATTTACACGGTATTCGAACAGCAATCGTTTATCGTTGTAGAACCGATTATCGACCAGGGAACCATGCAAATTTCATTTCCGGGAATTTCAAATTTCATTAACAAGGCATTTGCAAACTATTTTTGCGGTAAATTTTATTGGCACCAAAATTTCGAACTAACAAAAAAATGGCGCCTCGATGTCATGAGGTCCAAAGCGATCGCGCCGAAACCTCATTTTGTGGAAGTGCCCTGGGGGGATGATAGAGACGCGGACCATTTTATTTGGACGCTCGTGAAAATGAAAAAACTCCGCCACGATATAAATGCCGATTTGGCTGCGCAATTAACGGAGATAAAACTTAAACCTACCGGGACCCGGGAGATATTCCCGGCGGTTCGAGCGTTGCAATGCGCATTGATGGGGTTTCAGAGGTTTCCGCTTAGGCGAAATGACGGATAAACCAATAAAGGAGGAGGATTACAATGACGAGCAATAAAGAGATGAGAAAAGGGTTCAATGAGATCATTGCACCGTTTTTTGAGGAAGGGTTACCGGTGATCGAAGAAAGATTGGAGGCATTGGAGGTGGCGTTTCATAAAATTTTTGCGCGCCCCGAAATTGTTACGGGGCCCGGAAAGGATGTGCCTCAAGAAGAGTCTCCTGAACTTGATCCGGATACCATTGAGGTTGTGGATGATGTTGCCACTGTCATCAAAGCGTATAATGAAGAAGCCTCTCCGGATGAACAAATAATTACGATGCCGGACCCGGGAACTATTTCGGTCGATGTTGATGGCAGCTTCAAAACCGCGCCATTGGGACCCCTTGAGGAAAAATATGGCGATGCTGGCGGGTTGGGATCTCCCGAATATGCCGGAGCTATCGAAGCGTCCAAAGAGGATGACACAGAGGATGAATATTCCAAGTCAAATGATAAGCCTAAACAACCCAAGCAAAATAAAAAGTCTGATAGCGCTGAACCGGTGGCCTATCATGAGGATTATGAATATGGATTTCAACTGAATTTCGATGAACCGATAATCAACAAGATCAAGGTCCTCGAAGAAATCGGCTCCGGTACCAAAGTAAAGATTGAGGCGCTTGCCTTTATTTCTGAGGTCCATACTTCCGAACATTCCAAAGGCCCGGGAAAAAAGGGTATGAAAAATCAGAACGTGAGGATCCAGCTCACGAAAATCGATATTGTTGAAGTTGACGAAGCCGAAAAATCTTTTGATGAGGAAAAATAGGTCATGGGCACTAAATTGGCGCCCCAGGAAATGTCATCCCTGGGCTATTATATAAAAGAAAACCTCTTTGAAAACTGGAAAAAAGACCGTTCCGACATCGACACAGAGATGCAGACAAATCTTGATGCGTTTAATGCGGTTGTCACGGGCGATTTCTGGAAAGAAGGCGAGGCCGAGGGATGGCGCAGCGAAACGTTTGTGCAGATAACAAAGATGAAGGTCCTTGCTGCGTATTCAATGGTTATTGATATTCTTCTTCAGGGCGGCAAAATACCGTTTACGCTTAAACCGAGCCCCTGGGATATCATGGTTTTCGATGATCTACCTCCCGAACAGAAGCAAGAAATCGAAGACAATATTGCCGATATGAAAAAATTAATCCGTCAACAATTGATGGATTGTAACGGCGATCGCCAATTGATGATGAACGTAATGGCCGGCGCGATCTATGGTGAAACATACGGGAAATATTTTGTTCATGAGGTTGAACGTACGGGATTCGATAAGGTTAATCTTGTTGAGGGTTTCGAGGATCCGGAATTTGTCAGGTGGGAACCTTTTCGAGCAATGACCAATTCCCCGGCGTTTGAATATCTTAGCAACTGGTCTCTTTACAGGGATCTTGAAACCAATGACCTTCAGGCAGGCGTCGGCGTTATTCAAAGAGATATGATTTCGCCCTATGATCTGAGACAAAAGGTTGGCGGTCCTTTCTGGCTAACCGAACCCATTAATAGGGCTATATCAGAAGCTGATATACCAACGGGAATTCATGGCACCACGACTATCGCGGTGGATACGTCTAAACTTCCCCCGGGTCTTAGAAATATACAGCATCGCCATAAAACCATGGAGGCCGTTGAATTTTGGGGCCGGGCGCCACGGGTTGTAGTTGAGCAGTTTGAAAAGGATATTCAACAAAAGAATCAATCGGAAACACAGCCATACATATCCTATGACTGGCTTGACTATGAAAACGACGGTGATGAAATAGAAATCATGGTTGTAATGGCTGATGATGAGATCGTGCGGTATTCCCGAAATAAACCCAAGTCGAGGCCTTTTTACCGCGTTGTTTGGGAAATTAACCTTGATGAAACCTGCGGTACCGGAATACCTAAAAATTTAAGGTCCGTTCAGAAAGTTATTAACGGCGCGGTTCGAGCGTTCGAGGACAATAAAAAATTAAGCGCGAACATTATTGCTGCCGTGAAACGCCAGTTCATGCCGGGATGGGACGGAAAGTTCAAGCCCGGTACTGAAATTGAACTCTCTGACGAATGTGACGATGCGCGAAAAGCGATTCAGCAGGTTATCATTCAGGATGTGGGGGAAACCCTCCTTTCACTTATTGGTATTTTTGAACGCTACGCCGATGAAACCTCCCAGCTTCCGAAAATTTTGCAGGGCGCCGTTCATGCAAAGGAAAAGCCGGATACCCTGGGTGAAATGAACATGCTGCAGGCCAATGCCGGAAAATATTTGGGGGGCGTGATTAAAAATTATGACGAAGGAATTATTGAACCGGTTACCTCTGATTTTTACAAATTCAACATGGCCGATCCGGACCTTAAAAAAGGAAAGGGTAATTATATTGCTCATCCGCTTGGATTTACCTCATTCCAGAATCAAGTTGTACGCCTGCAAAAACTCATGCAGGGGTTGAACCTTACACTAAGTTCGGAAATATTGGTTAACGAGACAAAGATTCCCACATTGCTCGAAGAAATTTGGAAAGCATTCGACATAGACCCCGATCACATCATGAAATCCAGTGATGAGAAAACGGCTGAAGCGAAACAAAACGCTGAGATGCGGGCGGAGGTAGAGGCCAAAACGCTTCAAGTCATGAATCAGAACTTTGCCCGGGAAGAAGAGATCAAACGCTCGGATCATTTGCGGGAGATGGAAAAGATAACGGCGAAAATTGAGGGTGAAGTCAAGAAGATCGAGGAAAAGTTCGAGAATGATTTGATTCTGAAAAAAACGGGTGAGAAGCCGAAAGTTGCGGAGAAAGTTGCGGAGGCGGTTTGATGAATGACAAGGCTGTTAAACCTGTTCAATGGACCGAGGACGGATGTCCGGTGTTCACGGATCCGGCGCAGTTTCAAAAGTGGGAAGCGCAATGTCTTCAACAATTAAGCGAGGAATTGAGCGATGTTCTTAATGCGGAAGCTGTTAAAATCGCAGTCCTGGCGGTTGAAAGCCGGGAAGCGTTCATTATTGAGGAAATAAAGAGGCTGGCCGCACAGATTGAGAATGTCGAATTGTCTGTCGATGCTAAATTAAAAATGGTGGATCGAATTATAAATGAGACTTGATAAATATATACCGGAAGGGAAATACTATAAAAACTTTTCAGATATCCGTCAAGTCGGCGTGGCCAGGGTTTTGCTTGAGGCCGCTGAAATTAAAAGAGATGAAATCAGACAACAAACAGAATCAAAGCCTCAATTTTCTCCCGAGGATCTTAAAAAGGATATCGTATTTTTAACCGGCGCGATATGGGCATTTAATTGGATCATAAACCTACCGGATGAGGCTAGAAAGGTGATCGCAAGGTTGCCTGAAGAATAAGAACAGATCTCCACAGAGAGGCAATATATTTAACCATTTTTAAAAGGAGAATGAGCCATGAGAAAATTATTTAAAAAACGTTTGCTGGGTTTGATGATTGCCTTTCTATCATTGTCTTTGGTGGTTACGCCTTGTTTAGCCACCGAACTTATTCGCGGAGATAAGGCGTTTACCGGAAAGGTCACGTTTCTGCAGGATGTTACTGCCACAAAGGGTATGGTTGTCGAAGGGGATTTTAACCAATCCCCTACTTACAGTGAGACTTTTTTCGTGTGCAACCGAAGCGCCTCCGGTGGGGCTGATGTTTCGCATTTTGGCAAATCATGGATGAAACCATTTGCCACAATCGCCTATGCCCTGGATCAATGCACGGCGAGTCGTGGCGATATTATTTATGTAATGCCGGGCCATACCTCCACGATTATAGGTGCGGGGACCCTGACCCTGGATGTGGCGGGCGTTAAAATTATCGGACTCGGTACCGGTTCTATGAGGCCCACCGTAACCTATACCACGGCTACAGCGGCCTGCTTGATGATCACCGGCGCCAATACAACGCTTAAAAATTTCATTCTGAATGCCAATTATGCGGATATCACCATGGCCATTGATGTGGATGCGGTGGATGTCACCATTGATGGGTGTTTGTTTAAGGAACACACAACTGCCAAAAACTTCCTTTCGCTCATCGGGACCGACGACACGGCCAATGCCTGTAACGGGTTGACAATTAAAAACAACGAAAGAGCCTCAGTGGATGCGGCGGCGCTGGCATTCGTGTCAATTCTTGCTAACACTAACAGCCTGAAGATTCTAAACAACTCCGACAATCAATCCTCGGCGGCTGATGTTGGCCATTTTCTCATTATGGGATCTTTTGTATGCCTTAACGCCCAGATAGTTGGCAATGTTTTAAATCTTAACGGTGACAATAACACTCAGACGGTGGGTATTTTTGCAACTGGCAGTTCGGCAACGTCCACGGGAATTATGGCGTATAACCTGGCAGGGTGCCTTGATACCACAACCGAACTCTTTGACACGGCAACTCTCGATTTTCAGCATTTTGAGAATTATCACACCGGTACGATTGCTAAATCAGGAACGATATTGCCGGCGATCGAGTAAACCAAAACTTTTATTAAAAAGGAAAATAGAATGTCAGACGATCTAAAATTAGAATCCGCTGAGCTTCCCCCGGACGTGGATGATGCAATGGCTTCATTCATGGAAGAGGATGACGATCACACTGAGGGTGAGGTAGGAGACGAAGCCCTCGATAATGCCGATAATGATCTTGAACCAGATCCGGATAAAAAACCCGCTGCGGATCCCGACAAAGAAGAGGGCGCCGGAGATGATGACTATCCCGAAGAATTAAAAAATCGTCTCAAAAAACCACCAGGGGTCATAGAGGATTTTCCGGCGCCTGTAAAGCCGGTGGAAGAAAAAGAACCAAAACAACCGGATGAAAAGCCTGCGGTACCAGCGACTCCGGCCCCAGCTCCTCTGACAATGGAGGATGTGGGTAATCTCCTTGGTGATTTACCGGATCAGGAGATAGAGGTTGATGGAACCAAAATCAATCTTAAAGAATACAAAAAAGATTATCCGGATGATTTTGCCGCCATTATAGCCGTAGGCTCTATAATGGCGAAAAAGATTGTTGAACAATCTTTAAAAAGTGGTCAATTCCTCAAAGCCGACCAGGTGGGTCCCATACATGAAAAAATCCTTGATATGGAGTTTTGGGATCAGATCACAGAGGTTCATTCGGATGGTAAAAAAATCAACAAGTCTCCGGAGTTTGTTGAATGGCTGGGTAGTCAGGATGCAGCTTTACAGCGGATGGCCAAAAAGTTGGAGACCCCGGAGGACGGCATTTTAATCCTTAATTATTACAAGAAAAGTATCGGGAAGAAAAAGGCCGAAACCGTGGATGATAAGACCCGGAAGGAAAAGAAATTAAGAGATGATCTTCATAAGGGCACCCTGCGCAACAAAAAGACGGTTACGCAAACCGATGGTATTGACATGAATGATGCGCAGGCGGCATTTGAGGAAGATGATGACGACGACGATTAATCCCGAAAAGGGCAGTAATAATATGCGAGATAATACCGAATTCATCACTGTGAATTCAAACAAGGAACTGCGCTGTTCACATTGTAATAAAAAATTCCTTGAAGGGGATCTTGGCCACGGCGGTAGTATATCGCTTAAATGCGCCAGGTGCAAAACGATCAATAAGTTTATGAAAATCCCGTAGGGTTGGGTGTCTATTTTGTCATTACGGCGTTGTAGGCAATGCGCGGCTATCTTTGGAGACACCCGTAAAATGGTAAGCGAAGATGCCACCTCCGCGATGGTTCGATTCCCAGAGTCGAATCATTGACTCGGGTCTTTGAGTGAGGTACCCGGGTAAACAATTGCCCGAAACCTCACTCACCTGACATATCAGAGGCTCAATAGAAGCCCGGTTATGAAATTAGGAGCTGTTTCTTAATTTTTAACCGGGTTTTTTTGTTCACTTGCGAAGTCCTAAGAGACTCAAATTATTTACTCAAAAGAGGAGGCTTAGGACTATGAGCAATCGAACAAGTTATGGAGACATTTCTCCAAGGACCGCCGGAAAGGCAATGAAAAGACTCCTGAGAAGGGGTCAGCATCTCATGGTTGTGGAGCGCTTTGGCCAAAAGGATCCATTGCGCAAGAATCAAACAAAAACCGTTAAATGGCGCCGTTATAATTCTCTGGCCAGAGCATCGGCGCCCCTGGCCGAAGGCATTACGCCCAAGGGCAAGCGTCTGACCTATACCGACGTCAATGCCACGCTCGAACAGTACGGCGATTTGATCGAGTTGACAGACGTTATTGCCGATACCCATGAGGATCCGGTGTTTAAAGAGTCCATGGATCTTTGTGGTGAGCAGGCTGCTGAGACCGTTGAGGAACTGCGAATTTCTGTGACCAAGGCCGGCACCAACGTATTTTATGCGGATGGTGTCGCTACACGAGCAACGGTAAATTCACCGCCCACCCGGGGAGATTTCAGGAAAATCTACCGGATGTTCAAAAAGAACAAGGCCCGGGAGATTTCCAAGATTATCCGTGCGACGGATAAAATTTCCACCCAGCCCGTTGAACCGGCTTATTTCTGCATGGGTCATACAGACCTTAAGGCGGATCTCCGGGACATTCCGGGTTTTCTACCCGTGGCCCAATATGCGGATTCCTCGAAAGCGCTGCCCGGTGAAGCGGGAACCCTTGAGGAATTCAGAATTATCCTAACGGCCATGTTCGAGCCCTGGGAAGCTGCCGGTTATGCAGGCACTACCTATCTCAGCGGCGGGATAGCGGTTGCAGCCGCGACGGCATGTGATGTGTATCCCCTGATATTCGTTGCCAGGGACGCATACGGAATTGTTCCTCTGCAAGGATTCGAGGCGGTTGTGCCCTACGTCATTAACCCGGATAAACCCACCAAGAGCGATCCGTTGGCTCAGTTGGGTTATGTGGCATGGAAAACTTATCAGACCGCAGCCATTTTAAATAATAACTGGCTGGCTCGGTTGGAATGTGGCGCGACAGCCAACCCTGAATAAGGAGACTTTTAAGCAGGCTTAACCTTACACAACCTTACACAAAATAAAGGAGATTATTATGAGACGGATAGGGGGATTGTTTAACGGTACCGGCGCGGATTTGGTTGTCTGCATCGGTTTTGTTCCGGACTGGGTCCGGATCTGGAATCTTGAGAGTACCTCAAGAGTTCTACTCGAATGGAATATCAATATGATGAGGTCCGGAGAGATCGTCGAAGGTATCCAGTTGACCGCCGCCGATCAGGCAGCGGCTGCTCTTACGATAGGGACCGGTCTTCTTCCGCACTTTGGCGGGGTAACACTGACATCCACTTTGGCCGGCACCACGACCTATGGCGAAGGTAGTTACCTTAAATGGGATCATAATGATTATCGCAAGCTGGCCGCGAACTCACCCGGAGGCCTCGGCGATGCGTCGACGGTTGATGTTGATGCGTGGACGCTCGATACCGCCGGCTCAAATACCGGCCATTTCAATGACGGGGTTGCGGAAACATATATTGGTGAAGGATCCAAGATCACCATTGATGGTAAAGATTACGCCATTGTTGCACTGACCACGGACGGAAGCGCCGATGATGAAGTTACATTGAGTCATAGCGTATCATCCGGAGAAATTCAGAGAATTACCGGAATGTACGATTTTAAACCCATGGTGGCCGGGGAAGTTACGGCAGAGGGCTTTTTGATCTCTAATACCACCGTGAATGTAAATGACGAGATGTGCGCATTCGAGGCCGGTAAGTATGACAATTAAATGGTTCATCCCGGATGGCCGGGATGAACGTTAACTAAAGGAGAGTTTCCGTGGAAAACCTGAATCAGAAAACAGTTGAAACACCAGATCTCGAATCATTTGAAAAGACAGCCAAAAGGGCGCCTAAAAAGGCGCCCGGGGCAAAGAAGGTTACAGAAGATCCGCAAAGGTTTGAAGAAAAATATTATCGAGTTTTATTCCTTGATAAGTCATCCCCAAACGATACGGACGATGTTGAGCTTTCGGTAAATGCTGAAACGCTGGTTATTCAGCGAGGGGTGGAAGTTATCATCCCGGAACGGTTCAAGGTTTGTGCCGATAACGCGACGTATCAGCAATTTAAACAGATTCCGGGCAAACCCCGCAAGCTGAGGGGCACGATCAAAGTTTATCCGTATCAGCTGACAGGACCGGCCACAAAGGACGAATTTTTTGCAATGAAACGCAAAGGGGATAAGCAGACCAAGGATTTTATTAAAAAGTTCGGATATGACGGCAACCCTGATGATTAAAGAGGATTACCATGGCCACAGAAATAAAACAGTGGAGAGAGGAAGTTGAAAATTTCATTCCTTCGCTTGATGGCGTTGATTGTGACGAAGCGGTTATTAAAACGTGCATTGATTTATGCGAATTCTCTAAAATATGGACCGTTCCGTTGCCTCCAATTGATATCGTAGTTATAGAAGCCGCGACCGATATCGCTTTTGTAAGTGGGGCTCCATGCACGATCACAAGCACTGTAATCGATTTCACCGATTATTTTGCCGCTGCCGAGAACATTGTCACGGATCATCAAAGTTCCGAGATAGATGAAGCCGACAATACCGGTCCTTTTCTTTTGGAAACCGTGGCCGCAAACCTGCTTACATTGAATTCCACTGAGAATCTTGTATCCGAGACGGCAGGCGATTCCACATATCTGAGCAAGTCCGATTATTCTCTATCATCCTCAGACGGTACGATTGTTGAAGTGAGGAAGGTAAAATTCGATGGAAAAGAGATCGATGAGAAGGGCGAATATTGGCTTGATGATCATGTGCCGAACTGGCGAATTAATATGGCTGCAGCGCCAATATATTATACGGTTGACCGGGAACGGAATCTAACTCTTGTGCCAATCCCGAGTCAAGGTATCGAAAACGGCTTGAAAGTTTGGGTCTCTTTAAAACCTTTGCGGAGTGCGACTTCTGTTGAAACCTTCTTGTATACGGACTGGCTTGAAGCCATTGTTGACGGGGCATTAGCCAGGCTTTTAACCATGGCGTCTAAACCATGGCGCGATTTCGATGCGGGTAATTACTATCGAAAGCGCTATGAAAATCATCGGTATAAAGCTTTACAGCGTGCGCGCCTCGGATATTCCAAGGCTCGAAATATGGGGCTTAGCGCCTAAATACAAGGAGAAGATCCATGTTTTACCCACCGGTTGCTCAAAGGCGCCTGGCCACAACTGCCCCCACAAATCCTCGAGCTGCCCAATTAGTTCCAAATCCGATGTTTATTCAATTCTATGGCGGATGTGTTACCGCAACCGAGCGGGCGCTTTTGAAACCGGGCTCATTCTCCATGGTCCGGAATATGCGCAACAAGATCCCCGGCCTTAAACAAAGAGGGGGTCAAATCAAACTTCATACCGTTGCGGATGGTACGAACAAAGTTTTAAGTCTATTCCAATTTTCCAAGGGTAAAAAAACAGAGCGCAGTTTTTTTGCACAAATGAGCGACGGGGATATTCTCGAAGCAACCAATGAACCGCCCGCTGTGACTACCGGTGTCTTTGGAAGCGAAATATTCAGCGGGTCCGCCGGTCAAGTACCTGCGTCCTGGGCGGTTTTAAATGATGTGCTTTTTCATTCAAACGGAGCTGATCAGCACAAGGTTTATCCCGGTACCGAAACCTATGTTGACAGGTTTATCGTTTACAAAGGGACCGCCGCGATCCCCGTGATCCCCAAGAACGGTGAGGATTATTCCTATAAGGTTTCCGACGGCTTAACAACCACATGCGCTATCCTGGATTCGCTGGGCGATCTTGCCGTTGATTATGATTGTATATTTATTAAAACGCTCGTACCGGCCAAACAGTTCACGTTTACGGTATCAAAAGTCAACGGCGGTGCGGCGGTCGCTGATATTAATTATTGGAAGAATACCGGTGCATGGACTGACCTTACCGTAACGGATAATACTGCCTCCGCCGGTAAAACCCTGGCCGCAAGTGGGTCTATGACATTCACGGCGCCTACAGATATCGCTCCGCATTATCTTTTCGGGGAATGCGGCTATTGGTATCAATTACATCTCGATTCGGGCGATCTTGATTCTGAGGTAGAAATCACTTCAGTGACCTATGAAGCCGATTTCCAGAGCATCGCAAATGTTTGGGACGGCGTGGCACAGGACGCAGTTGAGGTGCAATTATATACCAAAGCTACCGATACTTATAAAACCTTCGCTTCTTCCTCGGTTTCTATCGGCGATATGGTGGCCGATGCCGCCGGCGCCGATGACTGGATTTATTTCAGCTCGGCGGATTCTATTGTGGCTTATTATGTAGATGTCGGGGATACACCGAATGTCAACGGCTCCGCGCATTACCAGACTCAATATTGGAATGGGGCCGCATGGGCCAATGTCAGCAATACGAATGACGGAACTGCAGGCCTCTCGAAATCGGGCTGGGTCACTTTTGCCAGACAAGCCGCCGTTCAAGCGACTCAATTCAACGATTCGGTTTATCATGCCTATTGGTACCGGTTTTCCGTGAGTACTGCCAATATAAGCGCCGATGTTGTTATCAGTATTCAAACCATGCCTTATTTCGATATCAGCGATATCGGAACCATCGGGAATACATGCTGTGCATGGAAAGAGCGCATGGCCTATACGTTTTCCGAATATCCTCAATATATCTATGTGACCGCTGCGGGAATGCCATTCTCGATGAACGGCAGTGATTTTGCTCTTCTTAAAGCCGGTGACGGACGCTCAAATAAGATCGTGGCCATGGTCAATTTCTTTCAAGAGTTAATGGTTTTCCAGGAAGAAAAGGGAACCAAGGGCGGATGTATCACCATGTTCCAGGGCAATCATCCGAGCAATTTCGGAAAGCTGCTGTTATCCGCAAAAATAGGAACATTTTCGGCAAAATCCGTATGCGTGGTTGAAGGCGTTATGACCGAGACCGACAATGGCACAAGATTTAAAACCATGGCCTTCTTTTTGAGCCGTTACGGCGTAATGATGGCCGATGGTCTGGATACGATCCGAACCATATCCGATGATATCCAGAATTATTTTGATCCAAAAGAGGATGAGTGTATCCGAAGGGGTTATGAATCCGAAATGTGGATCACTCATGATTCATCGGACAATACCCTTCTTATCGGCATAGTTTCAGGCGATACGGCAACTGTGCCCAATGTGTTCCCGGTCTATTGTTTAAAGACGCAAACGTGGTCATTTGATAATCGCGAACAGGAATTGTCCTGTGCCGCAGAGGTTGAATCAGGATCCGGAAACAATCCGATCCGACAGGTTGCCGGCGGAGTTGATGATGGTACCCTGTACCTTCTTAACGAAGGCATCAACGATGTTGAGACATCGATTGATGCTTTTGTAACCCCCGAGTTCAGTTATCCCGGATTAATTCTTGAGTGCAGAGATGCGGCTCTCCGGATGAAAGTTCAGGATGCCGGCGAGATTACAATTACTCCGTATCGCAATGAAATCCAGGGAACAAAGATTGTAAAATCTATGGCGCCGCTTAGAGCCTTACAAACTGTTAGGCGTCACAGGTTACCGGAGCTTCAGCTTGAAAGCACGGAACATTTGTCTCTAAAATTTCAGAACGATTCCGCCGACCAGGAATTATTTTTATTTGATCTGGCCATTTGGCTAAATGCGAACGAAACGTTGTAGGGAAATTTTCTTATGGCATGGTTAAGCGATTGGGCAAATAGAATTGAAATCACGATAGATGATACGAATGTTGATTCTAATCTGACCAATTTTCCTATTCTTCTTTACCTGAGCGCGTCAAGCGCCCAGGGCACTATTGATGTGTCCTGTGTTTTTGATGAGCTAACCAGCGATGCCAACAGGAAAAAGATCGCGGTTACCACGAGTGACGGAGAGACTCAATGCTATGTTGAGATTGAGCGCTGGGATGATGCCAGCGAAAAAGCCTGGCTGTGGGTGAAAGTGCCGTCCGTCCTGGCCTCGGGTGGCGCTACGCTTTATCTGTACTACGATTCGGGTCAATCAGACAATGTAACTTACGTTGGTGACACTGGTGACACACCCGCCAAGAGTGTATGGGACGCCAATTTCGTGGGTGTTTGGCACATGGCACAAGATCCAAATGATGACGTAGCAAGTGCTATCAAAGATTCAACGTCAAACACAAATGACGGAACTCCAGCCGGAACAATGACAACCGCTGATTTGGTTGATGGTAAGATTGGAAAGGCCATAGATTTTGATGGCAGTGATGATCTCCTAACTGTTTCCGCAGACCCTTCTATTGATATGTATGAAAAAACCGCACTAACTGTCTGCGCTATAATAGATGGAAAATCAGGATCTTCCGGTGATTATGGTAGAATTGTAGATAAATGCCCTTCCGAGGCCTACGCCGTTGGGACTTTTGGGTACCTTTTTAGCGTTAAAGAGACTGATAGTAAATTAAGATTGGATAGCCTCGTGAAGTCGAGTACGATCAATGCCCGGTCTCATAGCAACAACTTATATATCGATAACGATGAAGTTGCTTTTATTTGCATGGTTTATAATAGAAATGCAGACAATAAAATAGAATTATTTGTTGATGGGGTTGAGACCACATATGATACTCAAGATGCTTTGACGGGAACTGTTGGAGATGATTCTTCCCAGACATTATACGTTGGTAATAGGGTGGGCAATGATAGAGAGTTTGATGGCATCCTCGATGAAGTCCATATCTCCTCAGTCGCTCGTTCTGTTGCTTGGATTAAAGCAACTTATTACAGTAGCTGGGATGATTTTGTAGCGTTTTCTTCAACACCGGAAGAATACGTTGCAGATGTAACTAAGAGCATCCAAGGCGTATACGATATTTACCTGCAAAATACCATAGAGGGTAAATATGACCTTGATTTTTTTCAAACGAAGATCCAGGGAATATACGATATTTTACTTCAAGATACCGTTCAGGGCGTATACGATATTTCTTTTTCTGTAAAGACCGTTCAGGGAATATACGATATTTACCTGCAAAATACTATAGAGGGTGAATACGACATTTTACTTCAAAACACCATTGAGGGTGTTTGCGATATTTACCTGCAAGATACCATAGAGGGTGAATACGACATTTTACTTCAAAACACCATTGAGGGTGTTTGCGATATTTACCTGCAAGATACCATACAGGGCCAATATGAGATTTGTTTAAAAGGGGTTTTGCAGGCGCTTTATGAAATTATTAAAACATATAAATTCCCACTGGAACGCGACAGCCCAATTACTAAAGTTCTCTCGGAAAACTCTCCAATTACGACTGAATGGAAGAGGGATTCACATATCATTGAAGAACTTATATAGGAGGATATTATGGCCATATTAGCAGCGAGCATAAAATTTTATCAATGTACCACCTGGGCCGAAGGGGATACTCACGGCGGGGCGATCGACACGGGCAGTGAGATCACAACCGGCGTTGACGCTAACATATTCGACGACGTGAGCGATGCCGAGAGGGTAGCCGGTGATACCGAGTATCGTAAAATTTACATACGGAACGAAAACGGGGATACATGGTCGGCGGTTAAGGCGTGGATATCCAGTTTTACGCCGGCAACCAACGACGAAATTAGTATTAAGCTCGGTACCAGCGATGGGGTTAAGTCTGTTGAGGGCGTTGCCGCCGGATATGTAAGCCCGGATTCTAAGGTCCATGCCGACGTTTTAACTGTTGGGGATTTGGCCGAGAATGCTTCCAAGGCTATCTGGATCAAGAGAATTGTTGCGGCAGAGGGTGACGGATACACGGCAAACGCTTTTACCCTGGCCTTTGAATCAAGCTAAAGAGCGAGGTTGATATGGGAAAAGTTTATAAAAATCAAACGGCATTCTCGATTCTTTTAACCACCGGCCAGGATATCACCGCCGCCGATCCTGTAAAGATCAAGTATCGAAAACCGAGCGGCGCAACCGGTGAATGGACCGGTACAATTAATGACGCCCTGGCCGGGATCGTTGAATACGAAATGGCGGACGCTGACGATCTGGACGAATCCGGATGGTGGGTGTTTTGGGCATATGTGACATTTTCGGACGGCACCATCGCACCCGGTGAACCTGTTTTGAAATATATCTATGAGCAGGGTGATTGATGCGCAAGACGGTCAACATAAAGATTCCGGTGTCCGATCTGGATTATGGTAAAAAACCGTATGGATCTAATACGGCATATCAGGGGCAGGCCAGGAAAGCCTCTTCCAAGATGGAACATGACAGCATTGTTCGCCAGTATTCGGAATTCAAGCGGCCACAGGGCAATCATGAGAGCTATCAGGAAATGGAACATTGGGCCGATCCGCCTCCGGGGTTTGTGTTTCCGGATTTTACTTTGCCTGATTGGTTTGACTATCCTGTGCCTGATTTTGATTGGGGAGAGGGTGGGCTTCGTTTTTTATGTGCCTGCTTTAAGGATGAATGCTACTGTCCCGGCGAAACCCGGTGTTTTAGTGCGGGTTGTACCTATCCGGTTCGCGGTGTTCAGGTTATGGGCGGGAGCGGAAAGTTTAGTGCCTCATTTGGTGGCCATGACAGGATTTGTATCACCGCTTCTGAAGACGCTGTATTCTCAGTCGATCTTAATATCACCTTATTAAAGCTAAAGCCTGATGGAAAGGGCGGTGTTACAAAGCATGGGACCTGTGTTGTTGGAAAGATTTATAGCAAGTGCGATGATGATGAATGTGAGACTTGTGATGATACGGGGATGGCTTGGGATAGTGGGACAAGCGCGGAGACGGTGGCTCGGTCGGCTTCGTGCACGGTAGCGATAACCGATTCTCTTGGAACCGGGGGGCCTTATACTTGGTCAGTGAGCGGAACCGGATTTACACTTGATAATGCGGAGACAGTAGGGCTGACAAATACTCTTAGGGCTGATGGTGATGCTTGTGGATTGGCAACAATAACTGTGACTGGATGTGATGCAACTGTGGTTAAAGGATATGTAAGAGGTACCGTAGGAACTTGGGCAGAAAAAAATTATTGTCACCCAAGTACTTCCGGTGGAGCTTGTCAAACAGATGTTATTTCTTCAAATGGTAAGGATAGAGCAATAGAAAACTGGTGTACCCAAGGTTCTCCGGACAGGTCTTGTGGAGATCAAGTAACAAATGATTGTTTTGCTTGGGGTATAGCAAGAGGAGACTGTGACGGTTCAAATGTACCTAATCCAGCTACCGATTGTTTAACTTCAAGTTATCAACCTTGTTGGTGTACTGAAAAATGGGATTATGAGTGGGAGTGTTCATGAATAAAGATTTTAGAAAAGATATGGCAGCCTTTAGCTTCAAGCAACATCAGGAAACTCTTACCTATTTAAGCCATCTTGAGGCTTCCGGTTGGACAATCGAAGATGCAAGGAAATGGGTGGCGGGTGAGCAGAAAAAGCTTGCCGATCGGAGCAAAGGTATTCCTTCGCAGGTCTTCCCCTGTCCTATCTGTCAGAAACGTATGATGTTGTTACCTGTAAACGTGGACAAAGCAACCAAGACCAACGACAACTCTAAGAGCGTGTGGCTTTGCTCGAATAAGGACTGCATGCACACGATTTATTCAGACAGAACCGTTCAAGATGTAATGAAAGAATTGATAAAAGCAGGAGGTTAAACCATGGCATTCGCATTTGAAGATCCGAGTTATTCTTTAACCGGACTAAACAGACAACCAGATTATTCCAATTTTAACCCCGAGGAATATTCCCTGGAACAACCCATTTATGATCCTGCGGCAGGTCGCGGATACGCTCCTTCAGGCTCACAAGCCATGCGGGACAGCTTAAATAGAATTCAGGCCGACACTTTGCTGGATGCTCGAGTGGCTTTCCCGGATAATAACGCCTCGCAGTATTCGTTTTTGCCGCAATTTTCACAGGGCGGCGGTCAAAGTGCATCGAGGTACAGCCCGACAAAAAGAATAGAGCCGACTCAAAGGTCGTCATCGTCCGGAATGACTCGCAGCTCGGGGAGTTCGAGCGGTGGTTACGCGAACTTTCCGACCGTGCCCTATCCCACGCTTAAACCTATTGAAACGCCGACGCTAAGTTCGCCTGACTTGCCTGTTTACACGGCGCCGGAAAGAGATGAGACCCGAAGGGACGCATTGCAGACAAAAGCGGCGGCGCCCGGTCTCACGCGACTCAGAAGGGGTTTGGATAAGGGTATCCAATCCACAAGGAGTATCGATAATCCCACTGAGCGGAAATTCCAACTGACCGGGATGCTCGAAGAATACGGCCTTAATCTTGGCGATATTATCAGCAAAGCGGATATGACAGGGCTCAAGGAGTACGAAACCGAATTTGCGACACAACTGGATGAGACCAAGACCAGGTATGGCGCTGATGTAACCGGCGCAATGTCAAGGGCTGAGGTCGGGAATCAGAATTTAATGAACCAATATCAGTCAGAGCTTGCCGACAGGAACGCCATGTTTGGTTTGCAATCGCAGCTTTTTGGACAACAGGGCATTCAAAAACAGGCCGAGGCTTTTGCCGGCACCGGGAGTGGTGGGATAACCTCCCATGCACAGCAGGTAGCCGATGCCAAGATCAGACATGCGGAATATGCGGCAAACAGATAGGCATTATTAAGGAAGGAGCAAGAAAATGGCTAATGGTTTACGATCATACATAGAAAACATGAGATCCCAGGGAAAGCCTTTGTATTTTACCAATACGGGCCAAAATCCCGAATCTTGGCCCACCGGCGAAGGGGATGTATTTTATCGGTCTGAAGGGGACTGGAACAAAGAGACCGAGGCCGAGCTGAGCAAGCCCGCGTCCGGGTTCGATTATTCCGAAGACGTGGGCCGAAAAATGCCGCTCCTTACCGAGGATCAAAACAAGCCGGGTGGTCCCGCCGCACCCGCCGGATCCCCAGCGGGTCCCGGTAAACAACCCAGGGGATATCATTTGAGTCAGGCAATGAACGAACTTCAAAACCACATTCCGGGTATTATTCAGCACACGTTAAATGGCAAAGAAAAGCCCACCACGGATGCGGAAAGGAAGGCTGTTACAAAGAATATCCAGCAATTTTTCAATTTACTCAAATCCGATATAGAAAAACAGAACACTGCCGAAAGCAGCGCCATGGGTACTCGTGGAAAAGAGTTTAAAAACTATCAGGGATATTCCAAAGAAGACAAGGCGGCTTATGAACGATTATATGGGAAAAAGGGCGGAAATACAGATAAGTTTTCTTTCGCGGATAAAGAGCAATATAAATATTTGGTCGGACGTCTTAAAGAATTGGATGAAAAATTAGGCGGGGAATTCAGCGACGATCTTAACGAGGATGAAAGAGCGAAGATTCAAAACGATAGAAAAACCATCCTGGACGGACTCACCGAACTTGAACGAACATCAGGGGCGGGAGAAAACAGGGGACCTGGCGGAGGAGGACTTAAAAGATCATCAGCCCGGGGGCCGGGATCGCAAGTATCATCCTCGGCACCCGATAAAAGCGCTGCATTAAAACAGGTCGCTGAATCCGGCGCGTCTCGGGAGGATATTCAGGCATATATACAAGCAAACCCCGACGCTTCGACGCAGGATTTTATTGATCATTTTCAGCGATCTGCCGCACCGGCCAGCGAAGAGGCACCCGATATTAAAAACACACCTGTTAATACAAGTGTGAAAACCGGAAATGTTTCGGCCGGCGGCATTCAACAACCCCAGGGGCTGCAAAGGAATAAAATTCCGTTTAATGCCAGCATGACCGCATCGGACACCGCATTGCAAAAACAAGCTGCGGTTCAGGAATTAACCGATCTTGCAAATAAGCTTGGGGTGGGCGTTGGCAACTGGAAAGCATTGGGAGAATTGGCCAAAGATATGGGCGGATGGGCATGGGAGAGTTATCAGAATGCGTTTAACGCTCTTGTTCAGGGTCAAGATGAAGCCAGAACACAACTTCAGGGATATGGAAATTAATTATGAGTTGGGACACTGCATTTAATGAAATGTTCGGATCATCGGGAGGCTCGGACGATTCTCTGTTTGGAGATATTATTCACCGGGCGTCTGAAAAATACGGTGTCGACGCCGATTATATAAAAGCAACTATCCGTGCCGAAAGCAATTTTGATCCTCAAGCCAAATCAGGTGCCGGCGCAAAAGGGTTAATGCAATTGATGGACCCTACCGCCATGGATCTTGGGGTTGAAGATTCTTATGATCCTGAACAAAACATTATGGGCGGGACAAAATATTTGTCTCAGCAATTAAAAAGATTCGGGGGCGATACAAAGTTAGCCTCAGCGGCCTATAATGCCGGACCCGAACACATACGAAGATCCCATAAAAAGCATAAAGATAAATGGCTTGATAATTTAAGCGAATTTACCGGCAAACACGCCAAAGAGACTCAGGGCTATGTGGATAAGGTTCATAAGTATTACAGTGGCAACGGGAAACGTGCGGATGGAACCGAACACGCAAAACCGATAATGTCACGAGGCTTAAACCCGGACCCGGCTTTTGCCCAAGAAGGTGAGCAGGCAAATGCTCAAATCGGCCTCTCCCGATCAAATGGAAATGATCAACAGAGATCCGATGCATGGAAAGCTGCCTTCGGATATCCAATGACCGGTGATGATAATTCATGGGGCGCAGCTTTTAATGATGCATTTCCTGATTTTAAGGAAGAAAAAGCTCCGGGAATGATTAGCACCGCCGGTCGCGGCCTCGTACATGGCATGCTCGGCCTGGGAGAAACCACGGGCACCGCTCTTGAATATTTAGGACATAGATTTGACAGTGAAGGCATGCAGCAAGCCGGTAAAACCGCAAGCGAATACTGGAAGAAAACGGCTGAACCCTTCGGACCGCCTGCGGAAATAGCGAATAAAAATGTTTGGGACAATCCCGAGCTATTAAAAAATGTCTCCTGGTGGGCCTATAATGTTGCTGATATGCTTCCGGCCTTTGCGGCAATGATGATACCCGCTGCGGGCGTTGAAGCTGCTATGGTCAAAATAGGCGCTAAAATGGTGCCGTTTTCATCAGCAGCCATGGCGCGATTGTTTCAGTTCGGTCGTAAAGTTGCCGTTTTAGGCAGCGGCGGGCTTGTGGGCGGCGGCATAGAAGGCCTTCAGACGTATAAGCAGGTTGTTGCAAAGGGGGGATCCGAGGAAGAAGCTGCCCGGGCGGGTGAGTTTATGACCATCGGCGCCGGAGTACTGAATGCGATTGGAATCAACAAGGTCCTGGCAAAAGCAGGATCCGGGTTTAAGGCGAAAATAATTAAAACCCTGGGTGCCGGCGCGTGGGAGGGTTTGACGGAAGGCGCCGAGGAACCCACAGAGGTATTTTCGAAGGTCCTTGCAGGATACATCGAGGGAAAACCCATTCCGGAGGATATCAACCAGCAACTTATCGAGTCTTTGAAAGATGCTTTGACAGTAGCGCCGATCGCTGCCGTTACCGGTATGGGCGGATCTGTTATTTCCGATATAGGCTTAAAACGAAACACTCAGGATCCGGATAAGAAAAAAGAAATCAGCGATAAAATTGCTATTCAAAAGAAAATAGCCGCAAAGGAAATTCAGGATGAGCTGGCCATCAATGAAATGGCCACAGAACCTGATTGGGCTGGACTCGATAAACTGAGAAAAGAAGGGCCTCCGATAGAAGGCAAAGCACCTTTTACGCCTGTGCCGGGTGATATTCCCTTTGCTCCGCCGGAAGAAGGCCCCACCGATCTTACAGATAAAATTGTTGAAAAAGAGGCCCGGGGAAAAGCCGAGGCGGATCATGAAAAGCGATATGCCGAGGGGGATATCCTCTTTACGGATGAAGCGAAACAGATCGTAAAGCGCGCGCAAAAAGAGCTTAAAAGGGCTAAAAAAGAAGCGATTAGGGTCAATGATTGGAGTTATCACAATAAACTGCGAGACGATATCAGAAAAGCCAGGCTTCCAAACACACCTAAAAACAAAGAATCTTTAAACAGGATATGGAATGAATTTGCGGCGGAAATAGAAGAGCCCGCCGAATTGCGAACCCATTTTGAACCGGGAGAGCCGAGAGGGGAGGAATATGCCAAAGGAATACCGGGAACTCAAGAAGAAATTGAGGAAAGATCATCCGAAGATGCCGCTAAAGCTGGTCAAGAAGATCGCGGCGATAAATTTCAACACGAACAGGGGCAAGGGGCAAAAGCCGGTGACCAGGAATCACAACAAGGAATCGGGAATGCACCGGAAACGATAGAAACTTCATCCGGTTCGGACCGCCGGCTGAAAGCAGTTGGACGCCGGGTAAAACCCCGCGAGGAGGCTATTGAAAGGCGCACGGCGGATCGCCGGGATATCGCTACAAGAAAAGCGGCCGAACATTTAACCGAACATGAAAAAAGCTTTGTTGTCCCTGAACTGCGCCGTATGTTAGAGACACAAAGAAAAGCTGCTTTGCGACAGGAAAAACAGAAACATAAAGATCCTTTGACCAAATTGTTTAATCGCAGGGGTTTGAAGGTAGAGACAAAGAAACGGAACAAAAAGAAGTTAAAAACTTATCATACATTCATCGACTTGATTGGCTTTAAGGGCTTGAACGATGAGATTAGCCATGAAGCCGGGGATCAGGCCTTAATGCATATTGGTAAGGCAATGAACGCCATTGGCCTTAAAAACGCTACTCGCTGGGGCGGTGATGAGTTGATGTTCCAGGCCGATACCGTTGAAGAAGGGGAAGCCAATGCTCAAAAACTCCGTGATTATTTCGAGCAAAACCCGCTTGGAGTGAAAGCACCGGATGGGAAATCTTATGATCTTACCGTTATGTTTCGCCATGGCACCGGTAAAACCATAGAGCAGGCCGATGAAATTGCAGAGACCGCTAAAGCAAGCGAGCCGCCCGAGTGGAAACGGGGAAAATCTCACCCGGGATTGAAACCTGTTGAGCCCACTCCTTCCACCGAAACGACTGCTGTAGCTCCGGAGGGGGAAGGAGCGGAAAAAATAGATGCCGCGGCGAATGAAGCTGCTACATCCCCTGAGAAGGACCTATCCCATGTTTTTGGCAAAAAATCACTGACCTATCTTAGTGACAATGCCGAAGTTAATTTCCAATATGCCGTTGTAAATGTTGAAGACCTTGTTACGTCTCACAATGACGATGTGACAGAAAACCTTGCCTTTCCTGAAGAGCTTCAGCCTCGTGATCGGACCAGAAAAGGCTTGGAACTCCAAATAAATAACATTGTTAATAATTTAAACCCGAAAAGGCTGGGAGAATCTGCATCCGCATCGACAGGCGCTCCAATTGCAGGCGATGATTTAATTGTTGAATCCGGTAATGGGCGGGCAATCGCTATAAGAAAAACATACAAAAAACATCTGAAATATAGAGAATGGCTGGCGGACAATGCTGAAAAATTTGGTTTAAATCGTGACGATATTTACACATTCAGCAAACCCATTTTAGTAAGGGTGAGAAAGGATACCGGCAATCGTGTAGAGTTTGTTGAAAAGGCGAACAAAGATGAAATTGCTCGAATGAGTCCATCGGAAACCGCAAGATCTGATGCAAACAATTTAACCGATGGTGATATCTCTATATTTGAACCCTCCGAGGAAGGTAATATAGCCTCTTCAAGCAACATGACGTTTATTAATCGATTTATTAAAAAATTAGGCACGGCGGAGGCCGCTGGATATCTTACGAAAGATGGAAGATATACCAAGCAATTAATAGACCGAATACAGGCTGCTGTTTTTTACAAGGCGTATGGCGATGAGTTTTTGTTGACATTGCAGGCTGAAGAGGCGGACACAAATATACAAAACATATTGAACGCGCTTACAGTTGCGGCACCATCTTTTATTAAGGCCAAAGCGGTGGACCCATATATGGGAAATACGGATATAGTTTCCCATGTTGTTGGCGCAGCGAAAATAATCCAAAACGTTCGATCCCGGGGAATTCCGGTTAAAAACTTTTTTGACCAAATGTCGCTTTTTGAACAAATACCCGGATACACAAAAGAACTCGCTCTTTTTATTGATCAATACAAGCGAAGCGGGAAAAAAATGGGCGAAGTTTTTAAGAATATTGCATTAAGCATTAGAGAATATCTAATGGATCGATCAAACTTATCCTTGCCCGGGTTTGAAAAAAGTGATATAAGTCCAAGTGAAATAATAAAAAATGCCATCCAAAAAATGGAGGCTCAGTATGAAGACAAACAAAGAGGACTTTTTGCGAGACCTGACAAAGAAGGCGATCGAGAAAGTAAACAAGAAATACCCGGACGGTCCTCCGATGAAGTGGCCGGAAAATCAGAAGAAACCCGACTTGAAGATAGTTTCCGACAAGTAAAAGAATCTCTTGATCTTTTCGGCAATAAAAAGCCTGGCCAGCAAGAGCTTTGGTCCATGCCGAAGCCCGAGAAAGAAAAAAAGACACGGGCGAAACGAAAAACAAAACCACCGCCAAGGGAGGCACAGCTTGACCTCTTCACAGGAAAACAAGACCAGCCAATCCAAAAAGGGTTGTTCAGCGATTTTATTAAAAAAGAAAAGCCAAAGCTTGAAAT
>Ga0075122_10000575_pt1 | contig 28564 bp, 23 predicted proteins | sample AntAceMetag02UKB_FD_69790 | JGI IMG/M metagenome (GOLD analysis project Ga0075122, IMG submission 69790) | Saline lake microbial communities from Ace Lake, Antarctica - Antarctic Ace Lake Metagenome 02UKB | ecosystem: Environmental > Aquatic > Non-marine Saline and Alkaline > Saline | place...
TTTATCGCTCATTGGTTTTCCTGTGCCCGCTTTTCCCATGCCTATTTTCTCTGCCAGAATGTTTTGCCATCACGGTCTTCCAGTTGAATAGAAGCGTCATTAAGCTGGTCCCGAATTTTATCTGCCAGCGCCCAATCTTTTTCAGCCCGGGCCTGGATCCGTTTTTTGAGAAGCGCTTCAATCGCTTCATCACTTAACCCCCCTTCTTCCTTGGCAATGCGAGGGACCTTGAACCACTGTTCCGCCGGGGTTTGCAGAATACCCAGCATACCGCCCAACTCACGCAGCATGAAGTAACCCGCCGAATCGTCCACGCCGCCTGAATTCATCATTTTTGTCAGATCGAACAGCACCGCAATCGCCTGCGGGGTGTTCAAATCATCACCCATGGCCGCCAAGAATCGTTGCCTGTAGGTTTCGACACTGCCTAAGTCTGAAGTGCTCCCCACGGTTTCCGGACGACCTTTGGCAGACTCGAATTTCTCCAGAGCGCCATATATCCGATCCAGACCTTCCGCACTCTTGATCAACGCTGCCTGACTGAAATCAAGGGATTGTCGGTATTGAGCCGAGAGAATGAAGAAGCGGATCAACTCCGGATGATAGATCTTCACCAGATCAGCGATGGTTGCAAAATTTCCCAGGGATTTCGACATTTTCTGGTTTTCGATCTTGATCATGCCGTTGTGCAGCCAGTAGTTGACGTACTTCGCGTTGTTCGCACATTCCGACTGCGCGATTTCATTTTCGTGATGGGGGAAAATCAGATCGCTACCACCCGCATGAATATCGAATGATTTCCCCAGATGCCGAGCACTCATGGCTGAGCACTCAATATGCCATCCCGGCCGGCCGGGTCCCCAGGGGCTGTCCCAGTTCGGTTCATGTGGCTTTGCCGCCTTCCAGAGTGCAAAATCCAGCGCATCTTCCTTTTCATCATCGACTTCCACACGGATTCCGGATACCAGATCATCGATATTCTTTCCGCTGAGCTTCCCGTAGGCTTCAAATTTTCGGACACGAAAGAAAACGGTTCCGTTGACTTCATAGGCAAATCCCTTATCGATCAACTGCTGAGTGATAGCGATGATTTCAGCAATGTGATGGGTTGCCCGAGGCGCAATATCTGGGGGATCGACTCCCAGAGCGGCCATATCATCATCATGGGATACGATATTCTCTTCAGACAGGGCTTCCACGGTGATGTTTCTGTCATTAGCCCGCTTGATCATCTTGTCATCGATATCCGTATAATTTTTGACATAGGTGACATCATATCCCAGAGCCAGAAATACCCGCCGCAAGACATCAAAATTGATAGCCCCCCTGGCATGCCCCAGATGACAATGATCATAAACAGTCACTCCGCAATTGTAGATTTTCACTTTACCGGGTTCAAGGGGTTTAAAAACCTCCTTCTGATTGGTCAAAGTATTGTACAGTTTTATTTCCATCATGTTGTTCTTAAAATTTTTATGTAATAAATAATATAGAATCGATTCACCACAGAGGCACGGAGTTCACAGAGTTTAAAAAAAATAGAACTGAGGAAAATTGGGGGACACGAAAAAAGTATCATGTCCCCCAATTTACTGGTCAAGACTGTATAATTATCAGGGGATTCCGTCAGATCAATCTGTTAGTCTTTCAGTTTAGATCTTTGTACGCAGATGATCAACCCCATTCCCGCAAGGCATTGTAGATATAAGAGGGTATTATTGCAGGGAAAGGGGATTGGGGGAAGGCTGAGCACTTTGTTTTTGTCCTATATCATGATAAAAGTGAGAAAATGCTTTAAATCAGCACTGGATCAATCCTGACTTTCCATTTATCATCAACTTTTGACTGTTTATCACTTGGCCACAAACAATTTGTTATTTCCAGATACGCTTATCATTGCTACTTTTTTTGGATCTATTATTCCTTTGTTTTCCACTCTAAAACAGTTCTCGATTCATGACTTTTTCTCAACACCTGATGACAATAGCCATAAAGCGCGGCAGTCTTTATTTACTGATTCTTCTGGCGACGATCAGCATGGTAAAACCGGTTTACGCCGAAAAAAATCCATTCCGGGTTTTACTGTTTACAGGGAAGATATTTTTGTTGGATCAACAAGGGCAACGGACACCTGTGGCTATCAATCAGGAGATTTCAGCAGCACATTACACCGGGATTGAACTAACACCTGGCGCCAGGCTCTTTCTGCAGAAAGATAAAAAACTGTTACAGATTGACACCCGCGGCGTCTTCCCAATCGATGAAATCGATCGAAAAACCGGATCTGGATTTTCAAATGCCTTACAGTTTCTCAGCGCTCTTTCCAAACCCCGCAATTTCTCTCGACAGACCAGAGTCAGAGGAGAAGAGACAGCCCCTTCACTGACCGATGCAGAATATTTTAATGAGATATGGGACAAGCTGGTGTTAGCGCAGTCCTCATCATCTATTTCCATCGCCTCTGAAGACATCCTGGCCGCCGCCGCATGGTTTCATCAACAGGGGAAACCGGCCCGCACGGCCTATCTGCTTGAACATCTGGACCTCAGCACACGCCCTCGCAACACCTTTTTGCAACAGCTGCGCCGCGATTCATTCGGCGAGGTTTCGCTGGCGACGATCAATAAAGAAGTCGAAAGTACGCGGCTGAATGCTGAAAACCGTTTCACTGACTTCCGGTATATGGCGCTATTGATTGGCGTCAATCGATACGATCATGCAGCATGGCAACGATTAAGCAACCCCATTGATGACATTACAGCCATTCGAAAACAACTGCTTGAGAGTTATCGATTCAGGCCCGAAGATATCATCTCTCTTGAAAATCCTACCTTCGACCAGGTTATCGACGGTTTCCACACCTTGAAAAAAATGGTGGATGATCGGACCCACCTGATCATCTATTACGCAGGACACGGTTATTATCCAGCTGATGAAGAGGAGGGATACTGGATCCCAAAAAATGGCGGCGATCCATCCACCCAGCGGTTTTTTATTCCGACCAGTACCATTCTCAGTAAGATGAAAGCGATCAAGAGCCGGCACACATTACTCATTGCCGACTCCTGCTTTAGTGGATCACTGGTTAGAAAATCAAGAGGCGCTGTAGTTCCTTCAGGATTTTACCGTGAGTTGTCTCAGAAAAAAAGTCGACAGATCATCACATCCGGTGGTCTTGAACCGGTCAGTGACAGTGGGGGCAGAAACCATTCTGTCTTCGCCGGGAATCTTCTGGAGATTCTGTCTCAAAAACGGACTGAACCACTCAGTGCATCAGAGTTAGCCTTTCAGCTTCGCAAATCGCTCAAAAATACAGGCGCCAAGCAGACACCGGAATACGGTCGCTTATACATTGCGGATGATGAAAACGGAGAATTTTTCTTTGTGCACAAAGATCAATCCCTTGTCTTTGCAGAAAATGTCCAGGATAACCCGTCACTCCCCGAAGCAAATACCGACATTAACAGGCTGGAATATATCGGGATGAGCAACCCGCCACGGCATAACAGATCTGCCTTTCAAGCAGGAAAAAAAGAGATTTGGGGTGGATTGGGATTGGTGCACTATCTGGGACGTCTGGAATACAATTATCAATCAGTCGCGGACTCCACTCAGATGGTCAAAATAGAGGCGAACTTGGAAGGTAACGGTTTAAAGACTGAAATTCGCCGCACCAATCAAAAAGGTGCATACGGCCTGAGCTTGGGTCTGGGGCAATTTTCGAGTATTACCAGCTGTTCTGATAGTGAAAATGTGATTTCGGAATTAGGGATAAAAACCTGTGACGACAAAAGTGACCCGATGAGCACCGATTCCAATGCGCTCTCAGGTCTTTTTTCACACCTGGGGGCTTTCGCCGATTACAGTATTGTCATTTGGAGAGAGTTCAGCCTGCAACTGGGGGGGGAAATTCAGTACCAGTATGTTGTTCTCAACCGCTTCCTGGAAGAAGAGGCTCTGAATTCAAGCACTTTGGGCGCCTGTAGTAAAATCGGGGCCAGCTATCGAAATGGTGACTGGTCGGCTCGGATATTATTCGATTTCTGCTTAACCGCATTCGAATTTGGTGGCTCTCTCCATCAGGTGAAAAATGAGCAAGGTCAGGATATCAGGATGCTGGGCAATATGATGATCGGTCTGGCAGCTGGATATCAATTCTGAGCTTTTTGACCATTGATCAACAGTTTTGTACCGTTCATCAACTTAGGTAAGAAATTCTTGTTGTTATTTTAGAAACTGGGTTTAACACATTTCAGAAACGACCAGAGAAACAATTTCTCGGTCTGAGCGGGGCTTTCAAAGGATCCGGTTTCGGATTGCGGGACTGCAGAAAACCCGGCCAACAGTTGACAAAATAACCAAGGATTTAAAATGAAAAAGAAAATCAATTTCAAAATGTGGGTGACCCTGTTCTGTATTTCGATTTTTATTGGAATGGGAACACATTCTTTGCAGGCAGCTTCGGAAGAAAGTAATAATCAACAGAATGGTGAGAACCAACCGAATCTTTTTTTTCGTCATGACGCGATCAGCACTTCCCGACCATTTCAGGCCCATATTATGTTGTCGGGCATTGGGCGACACAGTGGCAGGTCATTTAACCCTGGTGCAGCCATTCATTTAGGGTACCAGTTTTCTGAGCTGATGCATCTGGGATGGATCTCTCAGGTTTTCTACAATGATGATACGGGCATTAACGACCATGATAGAAATCGATACGATGATGAGCAGGTCTACGGCCAGGAGGCCGCCAAAGAGACAACTATCACTGCAGATCCGCGACATCTGCTTGAAATGCGATTTTTCCCCTGGCGCTTCGGCTTGTACTTCTCAGCAGGACTGATGCACAGTGGTTATGAAAAAACGGTGACTGAGTTCAAAAGTCGCCCCAGAATCATCAATGAAAACGAGTACGATACAGGTATCACAACCACTTTGGAGTATGAGGCCTGGTCAGGAGCCGCGGCTGGGATTGGATTCAATTTTCTGTTTGCCAATGGATTTTCTTTGACGAGCGGTCTCAATGTCGGGTTGGGGGTTCAGACTCCCGAAGTCACCATCGAAAGTGATGTAGCGATTGCCGACGACGACCTTGCTGAGTGGAAAGACCAGATCAAGACCAACGAAAATCGTCCTCCGATCATGTTTCATTTCGGAGTTGGGTACGCCTTTTAGGTCTGTAGCAGGTGTTTGACTGTTTTTCGATAGGCACGACTCACAGGTATCCGGGGAGCATCGGCATGGCGCAGAATCAGCACATCGTTCTGGTAGAGCTCCTTGATTTTTGAAGCATTGACCAGAAAGCTGCGATGCACCTGGATAAACCCGCTGTTTTCCAGCTCGTGAAGGGCTTTTTTCAGGGTTTTTTTCACCAGATAGCAGGTTGAGTCTGCCAGGTGGTACTCAAGATAGTTGGCATTGTTCTCCTGTGGCTGCACATAGAGGATATCCTCTGGCCAGACATAAACTTTACGGGATTCACCATGCAGGTCTCTGAACTCCAGCAGCAAATAGCCCAGGTGTTGCTTTTGACGAAGCAGTCGCTCACCAAAGGACCGCTGTTCAATATCCTTGACGGCCCGGTCCATGGCAGTCTGAAACCGTTGCGACTTCAGCGGTTTGAGCAGAAAATCAGTGGGATCATAGGCATACCCGTCTATGGCATATTTGCTGAACCCGGTGCAAAAAATGACAACGGGGGTGCATGTTAGTCGGGCTAACATTTCAAAGCCGTTTAGTTCGGGCATTTCAATGTCGACAAAAACCAGGTCCGGTTTTTGTTCATTTATACCCTGTAGCCCGGTTAGTCCGTTTGAGAATGTCTCGACCACATCCACATTTGGATAGGCAATCAACTGCTCTTTGATTTCGATGACAGCAAATTCTTCATCATCAACGATAATTGACCTGATAATCTGCATAAACAAGCCTGAGAATGAATAGATTGACCACTTGTCTGAACCAACTAATTTCTGTCCTCAAGCGTACCTTTTCTAGTCCGGTTCGTCCATTTTTCGGTTTTGTTGCAGGGGCAGTCGTTCTGACCACCGTCGCTTTTTATCTCCAGAGCACTCCCCTGATCCAGGACTGGGAAGACCGGTTTCAATCGAATTACTACCCTTTCAGCGCATTATTAAAACCCCCGGAAACAGCCCTGTCCTCTCTCGTCGTAGTGCTGATCAATGACCAATCACTTCCTGCGGGCGTCGCTCGCTCCCCAATTGATCGGCGCTGGTTGCAGTCTTTGATTGAGAAAGTCTCCAGCCACCGACCGGCACTCATCGGTCTGAATATCCTGCTGGACCGGCCTCAAAACCTGAAAGTTGACCAGGCATTGGCTGCTGCTTTTGCTAAAAGCGGGAACATCATCCTCCGCAGTGATCCCTATTATCCGCCCCTGACTCTGTTTTCCAACGCTGCTCTGGATCAAGGAACCCTGCGCTTCAAATTTGACTCTTCCGGAACGGTGCAGGAGGTATGTCATTCTCTCTTAACCTGTCGCAGTGAAAAAATTTTCCATCTCAGTCTCTTAAAACATCTCAAGGACTTACTTCCCGATTCCTTTTCAGACCAGTCTGAGATTCAATCTGACTGGATGAAGATTGATTTTTCAGCCAGTCAGCAGCTGTCAAGCGGGAAAAAAATTGTTAGATTTCCGGTGATTTTCGCAAATGCGCTGGAAAGTGTTCCGCAGGGCGCGTTACAAGATAAAATCGTGCTTATCGGTTCCGGATTCCCAGATTTATATCCACTTTACCGGACACCCCTGGCCAGTGAAGAACACTTTCTCCAGGAGACAGAGATCCTGGCCCGGATTGTCGAGATGATGATCGGCAACCGGTATTTAAAGCCTGTTCCGGCGATCTTTTCAACGTTGCTGCTGCTAATACTACTTCTGTCGCTGTCACTACTGCTTTCCATGCCCAGGATCTTACCCGGCTTTTGGTTCACGCTGGTTGTTCTTCCCATACTGTTTATTCTGGCAGCCATCTCTTTCACCCTCTTCCGGCTGATCATCCCCTTTGTTCTGCCTGCATCGCTCCTGCTTCTCTTTTTCGGTGTGGGGATGATCCAGCGCGTATTGCATGAACAATTTGCCCGGCTCATGACCGAGCTCAAACTCAAGGAAGCCAAAATCGATTATTTAACCAACGAATTGCATACCCATCATCTCTTTAACGAACTATCGCGGCTCAATGTCATGATCGGACAACACCCCGAAACAGCCAGGGCTTATCTAGTGGAATTTGCGGAGTTGCTGCGGGCATCCTTAAAATACGGGGATCAACCGCGTGTACCGGTACTTGTGCAAATGGATTATCTCAACACGTACACCCGGCAACAAAGTATCATTCATGGAGAAAACATTCGGTTTGAATTTGATATCAGCGGGGATTGGGAATCGGTTTACACACCCTGGCATCTTTTTTTCCCACTGGTAGAAAATGCAGTGAAACGGACAGAGGGCGCTTTGCGACAGAAACACGATCAACCTCTGGCAATTGAAATTGTGCTGCGAAAGGAGAACGACTGCTTGCATTTTACGGTCAAAAATCACTTTTCGACTGAAATCAGTGTTCAGTCAACCGGCAAAGGCCTGGCAAATCTTGGTAACCGCCTTAAATGGTCCTATCCCAGGGGTGGTTTCAAGCTCTCCGGCTTTCAGAAGGGTCAGGACTGGATTGCATCCCTGCAATTACCATTGTCATGAACCGGTGAATGGGAGTCTGAGACAAGTGATGGAGAGAACCTTAGCTGATATAATAATCACCAGAAGCCAGCGTCCTGGCCAGTTCCGCAAAAGAAGAAAAGAGTGCGGGACCGACCGACATTCTTTTTTCCGGCATTCGCCTCAGATACAATCGGTGACCGCCAGCGCCATTTTCCAACCAGACCTGATTTTCATCGCCATTTAAAAGAGCGTCGCCCACATTGACGTTGAAGGCCACAGGGCACCCATTCTCACCATTAATTGTAATCATCTCACCCTGTTTCAGGCTTTGGATTAGATCCTGCTGTGTCATTTTTTCCTCCTTGATTTAATGCTAATTCCATTGAAATAATTGGCATAATTATTTCGAAATGCTCGCTCAATTTTTCTGTTGAGACACAACTCATGAGACAACTCTCCCCCATTTGGGTTTGTCAGAGAATTAAAATGCATTATACAGGCCAATGGGGCTGCAGGCTCTATTTTTGGGATGACTGCGCCAGCAGTCACATAAATACCTATTGAAGTAATTTTTAGAATTGTGGTATCCTGACTGGAATATAGTGATAGTTGTCAATTCCATTCTATTGCATTCCAACTGCTGCATAAATCGAATGTGAAAAAAAATTAATTGATTTTGAATAATTGATACTGGTTACAATCACACCAAATTTGATATGGTTGCCTGGGAAGATCATCGGACCCCTGCATTGCCCTTATAAAAATACACGGAAGTGTTAATTGGCGCGACAATATCCAGAAACGACGATAAAATTGAAGCAGAGATAACCTAACGGAGCCATTGATGAAATCGGATTTTAAGATTCTCATAGTAGATGATATCAAACAAAATGTAGAAATTATCAAAACGTTTCTGGAGGACATCTATATTCTGGACTATGCTGAATCTGGCGAAGAGGCTCTGGAAAAGGTTCCTGTGTTCAGACCGGATCTCATCCTGCTGGATATAAAGATGCCGCAGATGGACGGCTACGAGGTCTGTGAAACCATTCGCCAGAATGAGGAGTTTGATCACATCAGAATCATGATGGTATCCGCACTGACCTTGATTGAAGAGCGGATGAAAGGTTACGAGGCAGGGGCTGACGACTATATTACCAAGCCCTTTATTGCTGAAGAACTCGAAGCAAAAATCAAGGTTTTCCTGAACTTGAAGCGCACTACCGAAGTCGACAAGCTTAAATCCGATCTACTTGCCCTCTTCTCCCATGAAACTCGAACCCCGCTAAATACCATCATCGGTATGTCGTCATTGCTTATGGACGACGAGAATCTGGATGAAGAGACAAAAAGTACCATCTCTATGATACAGGAGAGTGGGCACCAGCTGCATCAATTTGTTGAAAAAACCTCTTTTCTCTGCACTTTGAAGAGCATGCAGACCGTTGAAAAAGGAAAAGAGTGGGTCATCACACAACTGAACAATGTCATTGCCTCCCTGGGCGACGCCATGGCACAAAAACAGATCGAATGCAGCCTCGATATCGACAAAAAACTCTCCCTCGATGGAGACTGGCATATGCTATACGATGTACTGACCTATTTGCTACACAACGCGATCAAGTTTTCACCGGAAAGAGGAGTCATCAAAATCACACAAAAGCTCGACGGAGACCACATGGTCTTGACTATCTCCGACCAGGGACCAGGCATAAAACCGGATTGGATGAGCAAAATCTTTGATGAGTTTGCCATCCAGGACATTATGCATCATCAGAAAGGACAGGGCCTCAGCCTTGCAGTCGCGAAACATGTCATGAGATTGCACAACGGTTATATTACCGCCGAAAACAACCCGGATCAGGGAACCACATTTTCCCTCGGTTTTCCCCTTGATTAAATCCCCCTCGGGCCATACTTTCTAAAATAGTTCATCAAAAAGGACTCTGTGGAACAATTGAACACTGAATACCATCGCCCGTGGGGCTGTTATATCATTTTGGCTGACGAAGATGATCATAAGGTTAAGAGAATTGTCGTCAAGCCAAACAAAAGACTCAGTCTGCAGTTGCATCACAAACGCTCGGAACATTGGTATATGGTTTCAGGTCAGGCGGAAGTGACTCTGGGGGAACAAATCCTGCGGCTGAAACAGGGAGAAGTGGTGGATATCCCCACCGAAACAGCGCATCGTGTCAGAAATCCTGGATCTGACAACCTTGTCTTTATTGAGATTCAAACAGGCACATATTTCGGGGAAGATGATATCGTGCGCATGGAAGATGACTTTGGGCGTATGTGAACGCAGGCGGAAAGCATCACAGCGGCCTCTGCTGGAGAATCCGCTGTGATCATAAAGCGATCTTAGGCAATTAACGGTTCATCCGAGATTGATAGGCCAGACCAAACGGCTGCCGCTCGATAAATTGCCCCTGCCCCAGTTGACCTGTATATTTCCCGCCGTCAGCCACCAGATTCCCTCGCAGAAAGACTTTATCAGCCCTGCCTTTTTCAACAAAACCCTCATAAGCACTATAGTCCACGCCGTGCAGTGACGTTTCCACCGAAATTATACCCTCGTATGTCGGGTCGAAAATCACGAGGTCGGCGTCGCCACCCACAACGATACTGCCCTTGCGCGGGTACATGCCAAAAAACTTGGCTGGTGCTGTGGCAAAAGCGTCAACCATTCTCTGCAACGAGAGTTTTCCAGTCAAGACACCATAGGTATATAGAATTGCCAAACGGTTTTCGACTCCCGGAGTTCCATTGGGAATGCCGGTGAACTGATCCTTTCCCATCTCCTTCTGACCCTTCATGTTAAAACCGCAATGGTCTGAACCCACCGTCTGCAACCAGCCGTTATCCAGTGCCTGCCAGAGGGGATCTTGATTGGATTTATCCCGCAGTGCCGGTGAACAGACATATTTGGCACCCTCAAAGCCGGGTTTTGCCAGATAATCCTTATCAAGTACCAGATATTGCGGACACGTTTCGCCAAAGATGTCCACGCCCTGTTGTTTGGCACTACGAATAGCCAGCATGGCATCTTCACAAGAGACATGAACAATAAAAATCGGTGCATCTGCCGCTTTCGCCAATGACGCCGCCCGGGCTGTTGCCTCTGCTTCAACAATTGCGGGACGGCTTTCCGCATGATATTTGGGCTCCGTCTTACCTGCCGCAATCAGTTTCTGCTGCAGGAGGGCTACAATATCCCCATTTTCCGCATGGGTCATAGCCAGCATCCCTACCTCTTTGGCCGCTTCCAGCGCTGTGTACAGGGTGGCATCATCTACATTAAATGGCGTCCCTTTATAAGCCAGAAAAAGCTTGATAGTGGAAACGCCGGATTTGACCAAAGCGCTGAACTCGTCGAAAATCCCTGGTACCGTGGTATCCATCACCATAGAGTGCAGACTGTAATCCACAGCTGTTTTCCCTTCAATGGCTTCTTCACGATGTTTGGCAATGGAATCCTGCAGACTCATCCCAGCCGGTTGAGGTGTAAAATCAATCACAGAAGTCGTACCGCCCACAATAGCAGCCGGTGTCGTATCAAATCCGGCAGTGTTGGTCCCCATAAAAGGCAGATCGAAATGAGAATGCGCATCAATACCACCCGGGAACAGGTATTTTCCTGCTGCGTCAATGGTCGTTTCTGCCCTGTCGTCCAGACCCGAGCCAATGGCAACTATTTTTTCCCCTTCAATCAGAACATCGCTCTGATACTGTTCGCTTGCAGTAACAATCGTACCGTTTTTAATCAGTGTAGCCATATTTCTTCCTCCATTCTTACCTAGTGTTTAATGAGCTGCGATAGTGCTTAAATACTTGCACTTTGGATATCATCCGTCAATAACCTCTGAGGAGTTCCTCCAACATCTCTGCTTACCACCTCTCGACAAGATGCCCTTCTTTTTTTAACCCCTCCAGAAAAGCTGCGCTCAGATTCCGGGATACGATATGATCGAAAACGTCACCATCCGGACTGACCCCCCGGATATGGCCATCTTCAAAAAACATCCTCAGCAAGCGGATCCCCTGAGTCACTCGTGCCTGCTCCCTCTGCGCCCGCTTATCATCCCCAGGCCGATAGTCCGACCGACTGTCCAGGGCTTTCATGAAATTCAGAATACGACCCAGCCGTAACAAGGTCACTGAATCCCTACGAGTTGTTTTGCCTGAAAGCGGCAGTGTTGAAGAACGCATTAACAACTCACTTTCAGGAAGCAGCCCCCGCTGTCGACAGGTCTCAAAATCAGAGCTTCCCGGAGCCGGATAATAGACTGAAACTCCGGCCAAAACAGGCCCTTTGGATAGATACAGCAAGTCGGCCACAGAAGACAGGGGATCCTGATCAGGCGCCCCCACAATAATGTATCCAACTGTTTCCAAGTTGAGATCTGCGGCTGCCTTCAAAACCTTTTCAAAAGCGCGGCTGACATCAGGGCGCTTAAACCGCTGCAACTGGTCCGGAGAGATAGAGCAGAGAGAGAGGTTCAACGTTTTGAATCCGGCTTTCTTCATCAAACCCATCATCTCAGGGTCCAGTGACGGGGGATAGAGACCATTCATCGCTCTGAGTTCAATATCGTATCCTTGAAAACGGGTCATAAACTGCTCCAGAAAGCGCATAAACGGTTCCCGCTTCAGGGTCAGATGCTCATCTTCAAAATCGATAAAGCGCACACCAAATTGATCCACCGCTACTTCGATCTCTGCCAGTACCGAATCATAACTCCGTTGTCGATACGGCAACGCGGACAAATCGCCCATGGAGCAATAGGTACAGCGCATCGGACATCCCCGGCTGGTCATGATAACCGACGTACCGCCAGCCGCTCGTTTATAGTATTGGTTTTTGATCAAATGCAGTGCTGGCAGGGAATAATCGTCCAGATTGTCCATGACTGCCGGGGGGCTGATATGCAGGGTTCGATCATTTTTCCGATAAACAATCCCCGGAACATTCTCGACTGAGGTTTGATTCTGAATGGCTTTAGCCAATATAGGCAAAGCGACTTCCCCCTCTCCCCGTAGAACGTAATCCAAAGCGTCACAGGCCATAACGCTTTCAGGCCGGGCAGAGGGATGGTGCCCCCCCATAACGACCACAACTCCCGGACATACCTCTTTGACAAGCTGGGCGGTGGCCAGCGCCATCTCTCCATAGGCAGTGAACAGGGACGAGATTCCAATTAGAAACGCACCGGATAATTTTGCCTTTGCACCGATATGCTCAAAGCTGTAGCCAAAATGACGGTAGTGATGAAAGAGGGAAAATGGTGAAAGATCTGGCCCGCGATAATAATCCCTTAGATCCATCATCGATTCAGGCAAATCGATGACTTTTGACTTAGTCGTGGCCAGACCGTCCAGAATTTCCACCGTAAACCCCTCCTTCTCCAATGATGCCGCAATACTGGATAAGCCGTAGGGGACAGTGCGTTTGGCAGTGAGATAAAAATCGCGGATAGGGGGCTGTATCAGTAGAATATCAACCATAAATGAACCTTTTTGTTCGGCAATATTCGGATTATTCCGAACTCAATCAAAAAGCATCATAACTATTCAGCTCACCAATCAGGCAAGCGTGTCACAATGATAAAAGTTCACACGCTACTCGTCTCCGGGAAAGTGGTGAATCATCACAAAACATCGAACATCCCGGATTTTCTTTCGAATCAAAATCCGAAAAGTGTTGCCCCCGGCAACAGAATTTGAAAATGCTTCGAATTATTGTCAGTTTCTGTCAATATTGTCAGTTATCGTTAATTATTCTCTAAAATGAGACTAAATTCGCGGAAAAGTCAATTACAAAAACTACAATTCGCTGCATTAGTAATTTTTCTTATTGACATTCCCAGTGATTTTTAATAATCAGTACGAAAAAGCTTTTCGGCAGAGAGTGGTTGAAACACTCAAGAATCTGAAACCAACCAACGGAGAACCCACAAAATGGAACCGAAGGACCTACGCGCAAATGGTAAAAGACTGCAGGAATCACTTGAAGAGATGGCCAAAATTGGAGCAACCCCCGGTGGTGGCGTCCAGCGCTTGACTTTGACAGATGAGGACAAACAGGCCAGAGATTTGTTAGTCAAGTGGATGAAGGAGATCGATCTGGAGGTGACGATCGATGAAATGGGAAATATTTTTGGTAAAAGGGCCGGCCGCAACAATGACTTGGCACCGGTCATGAGCGGTTCTCACGTGGATTCCCAACCCAAAGGCGGCCGCTTTGACGGCATTCTGGGCGTGATGGGACCGCTGGAGGTACTACGCACACTTCATGAAAACAATATCACAACCGAAAGACCCCTGGTAGTGGTTGACTGGACAAATGAAGAGGGTTCCCGCTTCGCACCTGCCATGGTTGCATCAGGAGTCTGGGCCGGGGCACTGAAACGGGATTGGGCCTATGATAAGATGGATATCAACGGCAAACGGTTTGAAGATGAATTGATTCGTATCGGATACAAAGGCACGGTTCCCTGCCAGAAGTCTCCCCTGCACGCCTACTACGAGTATCATATTGAGCAGGGCCCCAATCTGGAAAGAGAAAGGAAAACCATAGGTGCCCCCAAAGGAATTCTCTGCCTGCACTGGTACGATATCTATCTCGAAGGGGAAGCCAATCAGGTAGGCCCCACACCGATGGAAGGCCGACATGATGCCCTTTGTGCCGCAGCCGAGATGATTCTGAAGGTGAATGAACTTCCAGCTGCCATGGGAGGCAATATGGTGGCCACGGTTGGAGAAATCCAGAATTACCCCAACTCCCGGAATATTATCCCTGACAAGGTACATTTTACCGTGGATATTCGTTCCTGGGACGATGGTCTGGCCATTGATGCCTGGAACAAACTCAGCGCAGATTTCAAACAAATCGCCGAACGACGTGGTTGTCCGCTGAAGATCGAAGAGACATGGCGAGTCGAACACGCTCCCTTTGATGAGAAGTTAGTACAGGGGATTCTGGACAGCGCCGCAGAGCTGGGTTATTCAAACCTCCATATGGTCAGCGGTGCGGGTCATGATGCCAGTTATATGAATCAGTTGGCTCCTACAGCCATGATCTTTGTTCCCAGTATCGGGGGACGCAGTCATGTTGAAGTCGAAAACACGACCTGGGAGGACTGTGCGGCCGGGGCTGATGTTTTATTACATGCTATGCTGCGTTCTGCAAACGAGGTGTAAAAGGAGAAATCACCGTGAGAAATTTTGACGCGTTTAAAACAATGAAGAAAGGGTTTGATCTCAGCCAGGCCATTGCAGAGGCTGACAGATGCCTGCTTTGCCATGATGCCCCTTGCTCAAAAGGATGCCCCGCTGATACCGAACCGGGGGCATTTATCCGTAAGTTGCATCTCAAAAATATCACCGGTGCGATACGGACCATTAAAGAGAACAATATCCTGGGTGGCGCTTGTGGTGTTTTGTGCCCTACGGAACGCTTGTGTGAAAAAGAGTGCAGTGCCATGCTCAAATCGAAGAATATGCCGACGGGACAGGACAGGGCCATACGAATCGGTGACATTCAACGGTTTCTGGTTGAGTATTCCTGGGACAGGGGTTTTCAGGTTCTCAAAAGACCAGCACAAAAAGGGCCAAAAGTTGCGGTGGTCGGATCGGGCCCGGGGGGTTTGAGTTGCGCAGCTGAGTTGGCCCAGGCCGGATTCCGGGTTACTGTCTTCGAAGCCCGTCCGGAGCCGGGGGGTGTTCTCCGATACGGTGTCGCCTCTTATAGGTTTGATGAATCCTTTCTTAAAAAAGAGCTGGCTGATGTTGAAATGCTAGGAGTTGAATTCAAATGCAGCCACCCCATTGAAGGGGAAAAAGGAGCGGAAAAACTCCTTGAAAACGGATTTGATGCGGTCTTCCTGGCGCCGGGACTTTGGAAAGCAGCCCAACTTAATCCTGGCCAGGCCGAAATCAAGGGGCTCTTTTCCTCCGTGGACTATCTCTCCTCTCTGAGAGACGGGCGCCTGGAACAGACCGCCTCCCAAATCGAGGGAAAAACTGTAGCCGTCATTGGCGGAGGTGCCGTGGCTATGGATTGTATCGAAACGGCCGCCAAGCTCGGCGCAAAGGATGTTTATCTGGTTTACCGCCGCTCCTACCTGCAGATGCCAGCCGAAGAGCCGGAAATCCAAGCCGCCTTGGAAGCGGGAGTACACTTTCTCCTGCTGAATCAACCACTGGACTATCTCACGACTAGCGACAACCAGATCTCCGGGATCAAAACGATTCGCACCCGACTCGGAGAACCGGATGATTCAGGCCGTAGGGCACCCACGGAGATACCAGGTTCCGAATGGAATCTGGATGCGGATGTGGTCATTGAAGCCATTGGAAACCAGGCGGAAGACAGATCTCCCGAATGGTACCCCGGGGTCGAAACCAATGCAAAGAAACTGATCAAAGTCAATGGGGAAACGGGTGAAACCTCCGCCAAAGGTATCTTTGCAGGTGGTGATATCGTGCGTGGTCCTTCATTAGTGGTCAATGCAGTTCGGGACGGAAAGGTCGCGGCTCAGGCAATACAACAATATCTGAACAAAGAGGAGGAGCGATGAAGTCCAGCAATAAGGTAGATCTATCCATCGATTTTTGTGGGGTTAAATTCAACAATCCGTTTCTGTTATCCTCCTCTCCTGTTTCCAACAGCGCAGAGATGGTGGAAAAAGCTTATGAAGCCGGTTGGAGTGGTGTGGTTTTTAAGACCCTCAATTCCGACCGTATCCCGATCATCCACCCCTCTCCGCGGATGAACTCCTATCATTACGGTCACAAACGCCTGGTGGGACTTCAAAATGTTGAACAGATATCGGATCGCCCCCTGAAGGACAACCTGATCGATTTTCTCTATCTGAAAAAGAAATATCCGGACCGGATTCTGATCTCCAGTATCATGGGTTTTTCCAATTCAGAATGGGAATACCTGGCCAAAGTGTCTGAAGACAACGGTGCTGATATGCTGGAACTCAATTTTTCCTGTCCTCATATGTGCGTTGAGGGAACCGGTCATCATGTGGGGAAAGCGTTTGACCTGATCGAAAAATTCACGACCACTGTCAAAAATGCCGTATCCATTCCGGTACTCGCCAAAATGACCCCCAACATTACTGATATGACCGAACCCGCTCTTTATGCAAAAAGAGGAGGTGCTGACGGCATTGCTGCTATCAATACAGTCAGTGGAATCTCAGAAGTGGGGTTAAATGATCTGGTTCCCAAGCCGAATATATTTGGTATCGGAGCCATCAGCGGTACCTCAGGACCTGCCATCAAGCCGATTGGATTGCGATTTATTGCTGAAATGGCTCAATGTGAGGAACTGAACCTGCCACTTTCGGGAATTGGCGGCATTGAGACCTGGATCGACGCTTTGGAATATATCCTCCTGGGATCGGAGACCATCCAGGTCACGACAGGCATCATTCATTATGGATACCGCATCGTCGAAGATATGATCGAAGGACTTTCCGATTTTATGCTGGAAAAGGGTATCAATTCTGTGGCGGAACTCGTTGGAAAGGCCAATGCCAATTTGAAAACCACCGATCATTTCGAACTTGATCGCCAGGGGATTACACAGTACAACCTGGATGAATGTGTCGGATGCGGACAGTGTGTCATTGTTTGTAATGACTCAGCCGGCCAGGCACTTGACTGGGATGAGACCACACGACGACCAAGCCTGATTGAAGACAAATGTCTCAGTTGCATGGTTTGCAGCTTCATCTGTCCGGTTGAAGGACTGATCACTTACAAAGAGATGCCCACAGATTGGAATCGCCATGAAACGAAAATCATGGACCATTCCCTGGAAAAAGAGCTCAAACTGGAACCATTCAAAGAACTCACCAATCTATAGGTGATTTCCGGTTATTTTCGAATATCGTAAACCCCCGGCAGATAAGGCTACCGGCAAGTCATATTCATTTAAGTTAACGGTTGCATAGATCCATTTATTATTGTACTAATCAGCCAGACCGTCTACCTGATATTTGGGGTAGCGCAAAGATAGCAGATTTTCGGATGATTTTTATTGCATAGCTTGGGTTTAATACCCCACCGCTTGCGGCGTCCTGTCTTTCCGGACGCCGATCCGGGATCCAGGAACATATGTTCCTGGATCCCGACTTTCGCCGGAATGACGAGTGATACCCCGCTGCTTGCGGCGGGGTAGTTTATTCCGAATTTCGGAGAAGCCGTGGTTTACCCGCCGGATTTTTTAGACGGCGGTTTTTGTACATCTCCTTAATCATGTTAATTATGATCTCAAGGAGGTACAAAGAAGGCCGTTAATTAGCTGACGGCTAGCATTGCTTCAGGGGAAAGACCTGAAGCGTTTGTCGATATCCATTGGCATTTTCCATCAACCCAGAATCTTCCCTGGCACCTTTAGGGGTTCATAAGGAGGCAAAGATTAAATATGAGTGAGCAAGCAGCTGATCACTGGATTGTATATCCAATTGGAAGCAAGCCAACATGGCCAATGGCCATTCTGCTTGGTATCCAGCAGTACCTGACGATGTTCGGGGCAACTGTCCTGATTCCGTTTATCGTAGGTGGCGCCATGGGGCTACCACCTGCAGAACTGGCACTACTGATTTCAACCATTTTCTTCTGTTCCGGGATCTGTACGTTGATCCAGCAGTCACCTTTAGGTAACAGACTGCCAATTATCCAGGGCGGAACCTTTTCGTTTCTTGGACCCACATTTGCGATAATATTCCTGCTTTCTGCTAAAGATGCAACAGCAGCCGGGATACCCCTTTGGCAACTTCGCATTCAAGAGGTATCTGGTGCCATTATGATTGCATCCGTTGTGGAAATCTTCCTGGGTTACACCGGAATTATGGGACATGCTAAAAAACTGATCAGCCCGATCGTAATTGGACCAACGATCGCCATGATCGGTCTGGCACTGTTTGGCATTGGCGCTCCCTGGATGGCTGGAAACTGGATCATCTCACTGATCACGTTGGCCGCCATGATTCTTTATTCTCAGGTTTTTTCGCACAAATCAAAGGTCTTTATGCTTTTTCCAGTCCTGCTTGCCATCGCAACAGGCTGGTTGTGCTCATTAATTGGAACTGTTACCGGTTGGATTCCGGTGGGCAATGCTGCCTATCTGAACCCCGGTTTGATCTCCAGTGCCCCATGGTTCAGTTTCATGCCAATGATGCCTTTCAAATGGGGAATGCCGAGCTTTGGAAGTGCGACATTGTGGGCAGGCGCCTTCGGAATGCTTGCCGGTTACCTGGCATCCATGATCGAGTCTATTGGTGACTACTACGCTTGCGCCCGCATTTCAGAAGCGCCTGTCCCGACTGGTAAAATGATCTCCAGGGGTCTGGGTGCAGAAGGTCTGGGTTGTCTGATTGCCGGAATTCTTCAAACTGCTAACGGAACTACCAGTTATTCAGAAAATATCGGCTCCATCGGCCTGACCAAAGTCGCCAGCCGACGTGTTGTCATAGCTGGGGCGATCGTCATGTTGTTTATTCCGATCATTGGTAAATTTGGCGCCTTACTGGCCACACTGCCTCAACCGGTTGTGGGTGCCATGTTTGTGGCCCTGTTTGGGATGATCGCCTCGGTGGGTCTTTCGAACCTGCAGATCGTGAACCTGAACAATTCACGAAACCTCTTTATCATCGGTCTATCCTTTTTTGCTGGTTTAAGTGTACCCTTCTGGTTCTCAGCTCATGTTGGACCAACCGGAGAAATAGTTAACGGTGCAATTAAATGGGGCACACAAGGTGATTTTCTAAATATCCTTGGAAATATCTTCCAGGCTATTCTCAGTACGGGTATGGCCGTGACAGCCTTAATCGGAATACTGCTCGATAACACACTGCCAGGGGCAACCCGGGCAGAGCGGGGTCTTGAAGTCTGGGAAACCGAAGCATCCGATGAAGCATGGGAAAAAGCAGAAGCCGAATGGGCTGCTCTGGCAGAAGGCGAGATGCGACCCGTTTAAGTATTTACTTTCGTTTTCATGACTTTTAAAGAAACAATTTAAAAGCTTAGATAGAGGGGAAGGCCTTGGTGTTTTCCCCTTTTTTATTTTATCACCTGTATTTACTTTTACTCGACTATTTTTGAGAACAAAAAAGTGCTAAAACTCATTCGCTTTCTTATTTATGTCCTGATGGCTCTTGTCGGACTTGTTGCCATGTATACGCTTTTAAATGCCGGCAATCCGGAGGGACTGCTCAGACCTATCTTCCCGGATCCAATGGACGATGTGTACATAGCAATCTTCTCTTCCCTAGGCGTTTTCATCCTGGGCTTTTTTGTCTTCTTTTTCAGGGACCAGGAAGGTTTCCAGCAGCTGGTCGAGATCAACGGGGATCGTATCCGCAAGCTGAGGAAGAAAAAGAAAAGCGACGAAGAGATTGCCGATTCCATCCTGCAGGCCATGGCCATTCGCGGCGGATTTCGGTATAATTTAGCCAAAAAGAAATTGATTATGTACCTGTCAAAGTACCAATAATCCATCCAAGGGTATAAAACCACTCTTCAGATTACCATGCCCACTGTCCAAATACAGTGGAGACAACCTATCAACCTTAACTGATCGCTATCATGGCAACCACCTTCGCCAACCAGCACTGGATTTTCATTGCACTTATTTTTTTTGGATTTCTAGGCTATATTGTGTTCTTGCGCTGGCAGGATCAACGTTGGATTAACAAGAAATACGGTAGCGACAATGTCAGAACCATTAGCTATGGTGTGAACTATTATGGTAGAACATCCGATGAAGGAAAAGTTAGCCGGAGTACTGGCGTCCTGGTCCTGCTAACCGATCGTCTTTATTTCCGCAGCCGCCGGGCTCGATTGGAAATAGAAATTCAAGGGGGAAAAGTCCTGAAAGTCTATCATGATGTCCGGCACCGAGGAGAGGAACTCCATCAGTCGTTGATGATGATCGAATTTATCAATGAAAATAAGAGAAAGGATACAGCTGCCTTTAAAGTCCCCTACCCACCCCAGTGGATCCAGTCTGTTCAGTCAACGCTGAAGGGATAGTCAGCTGCAACGAAGCACAGTCGCTGATCTATCCCAGTTCATCTGCAGACGACAACGACAGATGATACAATTCTCACAGCCTCCATACCTGAGATCCGAGACATATTCACACATTTCCTATTCGAACTGGATCTACCTGACCTTGAGATGATCAGTCCGGCCTAAAATCCCTATAATCGTTTTTTTCAGGCAGAATATAGTCTATTTTCGTGAAAATTATAGCCGAACAAGGCATAATCCGGCAAAACTACCTCTTTTTTATTTGACAATAAAAGGTGCGTTGTAATAATTCTAGAAGGAGTTGTGTAAGGGAAACTCTGGAAACGACCGCTGTTGACTGTTTTAATTTCAAGGGGATGTATCTGGCACGGGATAACGAACCATTTTTCCTGAAACATCTCCTTGAAATTGAGGCTTTATTCTGAAATATTTAGAATTTCAGAGGCCCTTGAAGTCAATCCTATCAACAATAATTTGGAGGCAATATGGCAAGAAACGTGATCAGCGGGCTCATCCAATGTAAAAACCCGATCAATGACGAATCAAGACCCGTCAAAGAGATTCAACAAGCCGCATTTGATTATCATATCCCCTTTATTGAAGAGGCTGGCAAAAAAGGCGTTCAGATACTCTGCCTGCAGGAAATTTTCAATGGTCCCTACTTTTGTCCATCCCAGGACCCCCGATGGTACGCTGCTGCGGAACCGATACCGGGACCCACGGTTGAAGCACTGATTCCATATGCCAAGAAATATGAAATGGTCATGGTCATCCCTCTCTACGAGCGGGAAAGTGCGGGTGTTTACTACAATTCAGCAGCTGTTGTGGATGCTGATGGAAGCTACCTGGGAAAATTCCGAAAAAAACACATCCCCCATACAGGCGGTTTTTGGGAAAAATATTTCTTCAAGCCGGGTGACAAATCCTACCCTGTTTTTCAAACAAGATATGCAAAAGTAGGCGTCTATATCTGTTATGACCGCCATTTCCCTGAAGGTGCCAGGGTCTTGGGATTAAACGGGGCGGAAATTGTCTATAATCCCTCTGCAACCGTGGCCGGCCTGTCTCAACACCTCTGGAAACTGGAGCAACCCGCGCATGCAGTGGCAAACGGGTACTACATGGGATGCATCAATCGTGTGGGAACCGAAGCGCCCTGGAATATCGGTAAATTTTATGGCAGCAGTTACCATGTCAACCCCAGAGGGGAAATTATTGACTGTGCTTCAGAAGACAACGACGAACTGTTGATTTCGACCCTGGACCTGGAATTGATTGAAGAGGTTCGCAGAACCTGGCAATTTTATCGGGATCGTCGACCAGAAACCTATGACAAAATGCTGGAAATATAATTCTCCAACCCAATGAAAAGAGGATAATCATGAGCAAAGAGGAAATTTTAAAGAATAACCTGGACTACACCCTTTTTTCATGGGGTCCCCAGGGCGGCATCAACCCGGTCAATGTGGAACGGGCTGAAGGCGTTTACGTATACGACCGGGATGGAAAACGGATCATTGATTTTTCTTCCCAGCTAATGAATGTCAATATCGGCCATGGCAATCAGAAAGTTCGGGAAGCCGTCTATAAGCAGATGAACGAAGTGAGTTATGTCTTCCCCGGTATGGCCACAGAAGCCCGCGGAAAACTGGGTAAAAAATTGGCAGAAGTCGCACCTGGAAACCTGACCAAGACTTTTTTCACCAATGCGGGTGCTGAGGCAATTGAGAATGCTATCAAGTTGGCCCGTATGGTCACCGGTCGGCAGAAGATTATCACCAGGTACCGTTCCTATCATGGCGCAACATATGGTGCCGTGGCAGCCGGTGGCGACCCCAGAAAATTCCCTGTCGACCGTGATGGTGCCCCGGGATTCGTCCATGTAGAAGACCCGTACTGTTACCGCTGTCCATGGTCACAAAAAATCGAATCCTGCAACCGGGAGTGCGTGGCACATATCGAACGGGTGATTCAGCTTGAAAACCCCGACAGCGTGGCCGCCATTCTGATTGAAGGTGAATCCGGATCTTCCGGCTGTATTAAGTATCCACCCGATTACTGGCAGAAAATCAAGACCATCGCAGACAAGTACGGAATCCTGACCATATCAGACGAAGTCATGAGTGGCTTCGGCAGGTGCGGCCAGTGGTTCGCTGTCGAAAACAGCGGTGTTGTACCGGATATGATCACCATAGCCAAAGGATTGACGGCCGGCTATCTCCCCCTGGGCGGTGTGATTGTTTCAGATAAGATCGCCAAACACTTTGAAGACACCCCTATGATGATTGGGCTGACCTATTCCGGCCATGCCGTGGGTTGCGCTGCGGCAGTGGCCACTATGGAAGTCTATGAAGAGCAGAACCTAATCGTCAAAGCCCGGGAAACAGGGGCCTATATCGATCAACAGGTTGCCAGGCTGATGGAGAAACACCCGTCTATCGGCGATTTTCGAAATACCGGCATGCTGGGCTGCATCGAATTGGTTAAAAACAGGCACTCCAAAGTACCGATGGCCCCCTGGAATGCAAAAGCATCCGAGATGGGCGTCATGTCAAAGGTTGCAGCCAAGATTAAGGATCTGGGGATGTTTACCTTTGTGCGCTGGAACTGGATCTTTATCGCTCCGCCATTGAACATCACCGAAAGTGAAGTGGACGAAGGTCTTGGGATCATCTCAGAAGCGATCGCTATCGCAGACGAGCATGTAGAATAATTAGATCGATTAGAAAATCATCAGGGTTATTTCATGTCCCTGATGATCAACTGGAAGATTGTAAAAAGAGGATTTAATTCGCGAGGATGTTGCGGTGAGCAACTCTTTTCTTGGCCTGCAGTTTCAGAATTCTGGCAACTTCAGAAAGCGCCTGAATTTTTTCAGCCGCCTGCAGGTAATAGTTCTCTGCTCTCTCTTCAAGTTTACCCGCCATTTCCAGCAGTTCCGCCCCTTTCATCCCTTCAGGATTCTGCGTCTCAATCACAAACGGTGCCCGAGTAAAATCGCTGATATTCTCAAGAATCATCTCCGTCACATTTTCCTGACGAGCCCGTTGCAGATTTTTCTGGTTTTTCTGACAGTCTTTGATGAACTGCTCAAAAACCGCCTTATGGGATACCGCCTCCGGATTACTCAGTGCGGCAGTATAAAACTGCTCATCCTGGGACTCCAGTTCCACGGCGAAATTTATGATACTTCCAAAATTAATTATAGGCATTCCTCTCTCCTGGTAGCGGAAGCCGCAGTTTTTCACCAACGGCTTCCAGATAACATATTGCTGTTAGAACCAACGTTCAATCACGACCTTCATGTCAGTAAAAAACTGGAATATCTCCTGACCGTGGCCCTTAATATCACCGAACATTGAATTTCCGTGCCCACCGAAGGGGAAGAAACTCATGGGTGCGGCTACTCCGATGTTAATGCCCACCATGGAAGGATTGACTCGATATTTGAATTCCCGGGCCGCTGCGCCACTCTGTGTATAAAGACAGGATGCGTTGGCATAGTTGCGACTGTTGACCAATTCGATTGCCTCATCCAGGTTTTTCAGATTGACGATACTGACAACCGGTCCAAAAATCTCGTCCGTCGCAATGGACATATCCGGGCGAACATTATCAAAAATAGTGGGGCCAACAAAAAAACCGTTAGGATAATCCGGTACCGTAAAGTTCCGACCATCCAGCAGCAGATTGGCACCTTCTTCAATCCCTTTTTCGATGTAACCCAGAACCCGCTCCTTGTGCTGAGGTCCGCCCAAAGGACCCATGGCGGTCTTCTCATCCAACCCGTTTCCTACGCTTAATACTTTGGCGGCTGCAACGAACCTCTCTTTCACCTCTCCAGCAATATCCCCTACAGGCGCCAGAATGGAGCCTGACAGGCACCGTTGCCCGGCGCAGCCAAAAAATGAAGTGATCAGTGAGGGGATCGCATTATCGACATTTGCATCAGGCATGATCGCGACAACATTTTTCGCACCACCCAGAGCCTGAACCCGTTTGCCAGTGGCTCCACACCGCTCATAGATATACTTCGCGGTTGGTGTTGCACCAACAAAAGAGATGCCTTCGATATCCGGATGGTCCAGCAGAGCATTCACCACATCCCGGGAACCGTTCACCAGATTCACAACACCTTCGGGAAAACCGACCTCTTCCACAATTTCAAAGATTTTCGCCTGGGTCATCGGCACTTGCTCAGAAGGCTTCACAATATAAGTGTTTCCGGAAACAAGTGCGTAGGGCAAAAACCACCAGGCAACCATGCCGGGAAAATTAAACGGAACAATCCCAGCGAAGACACCCATCGGCTGGCGGTGACCATAACAATCGATTCCTTTAGCAATATCTTCCAGTGTGTAACCGGTCATCAGAGTGGTTACTCCGGTTGCGTGTTCGACATTCTCAATCATCCGTCGCACTTCACCCCTGGAATCATCGATTGCTTTTCCCTGCTCTATGGTCAGGACTCGTGCTATCTCCTCAAAGTTCTCCTCAAAAGCCTCCTTTAAACGGAACAGGTAACGTGCCCGTGACAGGGGGGGGGTTCTACGCCATTCCGGAAAAGCAGCTTTGGCAGCTTTAACCGCTATATCCACGTCTTCTTTAGTCCCATACGGAACGGTCGCAATTTTCTCGCCCTTGGCAGGATTCCAAACATCGCCAAAGGTAGTGGTTTTTGACTCTACCCATTCACCGTTGATAAAGTTCTTCATTACTGGAAGTGTCATTTTGCATCCTCCTTTAATTGATTAATCTGTGACAGGTTTATCGTCACCCGGAATGATTTCATTTATCGACTTAATCCCCATATTTCGAATTTAAAAGGGAGCGAATAAAAGGAACTTCTCCAGAAAACTATAATGACCTGAGCAATGAAAATCGGTCCCCAGTGGCAGAGGTAGTTTGAATTCTGCTGGGACGACCCTGCTGACAATTTTCTATACTATACATGAATGTACAAAACAATAGTAGACAAGGCAAAAATAATTGTCAATAATCAAATTAGAATAATCTACGGATAATATGGTTTTATTGATAAAAATATTCGAATCAAACGAAATATCAAAGAATATATCGACGGTTTATAACAATTTTTATCTACTTTTCAATTCTAGTCTACCCCCTCAGCAAGCGAAAATGGCTCGTTTTCAGACATTTCAGGGCACAGCCGTTTATTGACTGAGTTTAACAGGTACAAATCGATATACTAGACTCTCGTTTTCAAATTTTAATTATTTAGATTCGTACTTTTTAAGAGTATTTAATTTGACCCAAATCTATCAAGATTCAGAATGGCATTGGCAATTCGCTTTTAGCTTTTTGCTGCTAGGCAAAAGACAATTGTCAAAAATATTTAATTTAAAACCAAATACCTAACGGCTAATGCCTTTTGATTTTTCCGGGAGAGACTGAACAAAGAGAGAAATTTGAGTTCTTCGACCATTTGACGGACACATTGTTTTCGAGATATTTGTCCTCAAGAGAGTTGAGATAAATTCAGGAGCGATAATGCAGAAGAAAGGAACTACTTACAAGAAAAAAAAAATTGATGGTATCGATTGTAAAATGATCGAATTGTTGCAGAAAGATGGTCGGATTTCTAATACCGAAATCGCTAAAAAAATCGGAATTTCTGAAGGAACGGTCAGAACTCGATTAAACCGTCTCATCAAGGAAGATTATATTCAAATCGTGGCCGTCAGCAACCCTATGAAACTGGGCTTTGATATTGTTGGAAATATGCGGATCCATGTTGATATCAAAAAAATGGATATCATCATCAAGGAGCTAAAAAAAGTCAAAGAGTTATGGTTTCTTGTCCACACAACTGACGGGACTTGTATTGACGCAGAATTCATTGTCAAGTCACTGGATGACTTAAATACGCTGGTATTCACAAAAATCAACTCTATCGACGGTATTATTCGTGTTGAGACGTCCATTTTTATGAAATATATCAAACGGAAATATAATTGGGGAACCGCCTTGGGGTAGTTATCTCTTCACATTTGCAGATTTCACGATCACAAAGATCTGACCTCAAACAGGTAGTCTTTTTTTCAATGCGGAAACACTCCGATCTATGAGCGTTTTCACCTCCTCAATCCCCAAAATTCGACCGCTGACAGTCAATAAGATTAAAAACAGTACTCCGGTCAGAAGAGCGACCCAGAAACTTCCTGGGATTGTCATAGTCTCAAATCTCTCGGAAATGAGCCCGTGAAAAGCCTGCAAGATTATACCGATGCCTATACTCAGCAAGATAATTTTCAGCAGATAAAACAGCATCCGACCCGTTTCCTTGCTACCGCTATGTCGGTTCCAAAGAACATAAAGTAACCCTGCCTGAAGTAGTGCTGAGATTGAAAGTCCCAAGGCCACACCCGTGACGCCCATCCATTTCATGCCAACCATATAGACAGGTATGGAGACCGCAACCGCAATGGTCCCGAACACCGCCGGCAACAGTGTATTTTGGCTCGCATAGTATCCCCGGCTCACCACCGTCTGAGCGGCAAAACCAACCGTGCCGATCAGGATAAAGGCAAGCACATCTGCAGTCAGTGCGGTCGCAGCTGCGTCAAACTGTCCGCGCTGAAAAATCAGCCGAACAACCTCGTATCGAATGACTATCAGCAGCACCGAAAAGGGAATCACGAGGAAAATAAGCCGTAGGGTACTATCCAGCAACCGGTTCATCTCCTGCAACCTGTTTTCCGCCATTAAGCGGCTTAGAAAGGGGTACGAGGCAACTCCGGCAGCCTGCCCGAAAATACCAACCAGAACGTACATGATTCGCAGGCTGTAATTCAGGCTGGACACGCTACCGGTAGGCAGATAGGATCCAAAAATCCTTGAAAACAGTTCTGTAGAAAACGTCATGGTCAAGCCGAACATGAGTGGCAGGCTCAATAAGACATATTTCTTCAAATCCGGATGTCTGAAATTAAAACTGAGCCTGAACCGCATACCCAGACCCCGGGCTCCGAGAACCTGAATCAGAAAATTCCCGATCAGGGCTCCTCCGAGCACGCCCCAGGAAAACCCTTCCATTCCCAGCCACGGGCTTAGTATCACGCCACCAGCGATAATGCCAGCGTTATAAATCAATGGCGCCAGTGCGGGTATCAGAAATTTTTCCTTAGCGAATTGAACTGCCATCAGAATTCCCCCCACAAAGAAAAAAAATTGCGCCGGAAGAATAATCCGTGTCATCCGAATCGCACTGTCATTCAGCTGCTGACTACGAAACCCGGCCAGATTCATTAGTTCGGGGGTGAACACCATGGCAACGGCGATCAGGATCAGCAGCAGGGAACCAAAACAGGTCAGGATCAGAGAAAAAACCCGCCAGCCTTCTTCATTTTCATTTCTGACCAGATAACCGGAAAAGATCGGAATGAACGTTATGGAGAGAAAACCACTTGCGAGAATATGATTCAGAATCTCCGGGAGGATAAATGCCACCTGATAGGCATCAACTTCTCCTCCAGCTCCACCAATGTAAGCAATGATCATCTCTCTTGCCAGACCGATAATCCGGCTTAGAAAAATTGAAATCATCATAATCAGAGATGCCAATCCCACTTTTCGATAGAGCGAACGTGAATCTTCAGTCATGTCGGTTAAGTATTCCTCTGCTTCCTAGAGATGTTCGGGCTGGGTCAGACACATTCACACACAAGATTTCGTTTCATCTGACATATCAACAACAATCAAGGGGTTTGATCGTTCATAGACAATATTTGAAGGAGATATGTACTGCACCGGATTCACAGCCGGTGCAGTGACGCGCTGAGGAGCTAGTTTTTTAGCATCTCAGCAATCAGAAATGAT